>Ga0316205_10000152_pt1 | contig 149642 bp, 136 predicted proteins | sample 3monthpyrite_MG_FD_204941 | JGI IMG/M metagenome (GOLD analysis project Ga0316205, IMG submission 204941) | Microbial mat bacterial communities from mineral coupon in-situ incubated in ocean water Damariscotta River, Maine, United States -... | ecosystem: Environmental > Aquatic > Marine >...
TCCAGACAATACCGCGCCAGCTGTCATTCCTAAAGATATTCCTAACGCTTCTCCAATACCAATTAAAGCAATTCCGACGGTGGCTGATGTTGTCCAAGAACTACCCGTTGCAATAGAAATTACAGCACTTATAATTAAACTAGCTGCTAAAAAAATTGTTGGATTTAACACTTGTAAACCATAATAAATCATTGCTGGAATGATACCACTTATCAACCAAGTACCTGCCAACGAGCCAACCATTAATAGAATTAAAATTGCTGATGATGTTGACTTAATATTTTCGGCAACTTCTTCAATCATTCTTTCAAAAGACACTTTGTTTCTAAAACCAACGATTGCAGCAACTGCGCCACCCATTAATAAAATAAACTGATTACTTCCACTTAATGCATCATCACCAAAAACAAAAACATTATAACCTAACATTCCTATTAAAATTAAAACAGGAAATAAAGCTTCCCATATATTTAGCTCTGTGTTTTCAATTATTTTCTGGTCTTCTATTTTAATTTCAGAAATATTTTTCCCGTCTAACATTGTATTAAATTTTTGTGGTGTAATGTTACGATTTTAGAAGAAGCTATGCAAACGAAAAAAACCTGAAGAATTCTTCAGGTTTTTTGTTTTATTTAAAAAGGTTCTTACTTACAAAATCCCTACCTCTTTCATACAAGAATTCATCATCTGATATGTTCTTTCAATTTCATTATCTAACCCGATAGAAAAACGAATTAACCCTTCTGTTAAACCCATTTCTTTTTGTTCTTCTTCAGAAATTTCTGAAGAAGTAGAAGTTCCTGGAGCAGAAAATAGTGTTTTGTAAAAACCTAAACTTACCGCTAAATAGCCTAAGTTTTTTTCTTGCATCATTTCCATTAACTCATTTGCTTTCTCTAAAGAACCTGCATCAATAGTTAACATTCCGCCAAAACCATATTCTTTATTCATCATACTTTTAAAAACTTCATGTGACGGATGTGATTTTAATCCTGGATAGACTGTTTTTAATCCATCAGCTTCAAATTTCTCAGCCAAGAAAGAAGCATTTTTACTATGTTGTTTCATTCTAATATGTAGCGTTCTCATGTTCTTTAAAATAGATGCCGAACGCAAAGAATCCATTGAAGAACCTAACAACATACTAGCTCCGTCAATTACACTTTTTTGAGAATTTACAAATTCAGAAGTTCCACAAACTACACCGCCCATCGTATCCGAAGAACCGTTGATAAATTTCGTTAAACTGTGTAAAACAATATCAGCTCCGAATTGAACTGGAGAAATTGACAAAGGCGAAAAAGTATTATCTACAACTAATTGTAAATTGTGTTTTTTTGCTAAAGCGGATAATGCTTTTATGTCTGCAACTTCCAATAAAGGATTGCTAACTGATTCACAATAAATCATTTTTGTTTCTGGAGTAATTGCTGCTTCAACAATAGCAATTTTTGTAATATCTACAAATGAAGTTTCAATTCCCATTCGAGGCGTAAAGTTCTTTAAAAAAGCGTACGTTCCGCCATAAATAGTTCTACTAGAAACAATGTGATCTCCGTTACCACAAATTTGCAAAATAGTAGGTGTAATTGCTCCCATTCCAGAACCAGCAACATTTGCTGCTTCTGTTCCTTCCATTGCAGCCAATGCTTCTCCTAAATATAAGTTGCTTGGTGATGAATGACGAGAATACAAATAACACCCATCAGTATTTCCTTCAAAGGTATCGAACATGGTTTTTGCTGATAAAAAAGTATAGGTTGATGAATCTGAAATTGATGGATTTACGCCTCCGAATTCTCCGAAATATTGTAAATCTTGAATGTTATTTGCTGGTTTAAATTTCATAATCTTTTATTTTATAAAACAAAGGAACAACTATATAGAATATTAATCAAGCTATTTAATAAAATATAGATTATTTTTCTATTTTTATTATATATTATAAATTTTAAAACTATTTTTTATTAAATTTTTAACATCAACTAGAAAAATATTCAGTATGAAATTAGATAAAATAGATAAAAACCTGATTCATCTTTTACAAAAAGACAGCAAACAGACTACAAAACAACTTTCTCTACAATTAAACTTATCTGTAACAGCCGTTTATGAACGAATTAAAAAATTGGAGAAAGAAAATGTAATTAAAAATTATGTGGCGATTGTCAACAAAAACAAAGTTGAACGTTCATTTTTAGTTTTTTGTCACATAAAATTGATTCAACATGCTAAAGAATATGTACGTAATTTTGAATCGGAAATTTTAAAACTCCCAGAAGTTTCAGAATGTTTTCATGTAAGTGGCGATTATGATTATATTCTAAAAATTTATGTAAAAGACATGGAATCTTACAGAGATTTTATGATTACCAAACTTACCGCCATTAAACATATTGGAAGTACACACAGTATTTTTACAATTGGAGAAGTAAAAAATACAACTGCAATTAGCTTATAAATTAAAAACCCAAAACTTTTGTTTTGGGTTTTTAAAAATGTTTTAATAAGAAATTTATTTTGTAGTTTTTACTTCAAAAGATAATTCAACCAAATCGTTTACAAACTTGTCTTTTAAATTATCAAAGAATTTCTTTGATTTATATTTTACATTAAAATCTGCTCTATCAATATTAAAGTTGTCACTTTTAAACACATAAATTCCATCAACTTCAGAAAATGTTGCAGGAATTGTAATGCTTTTTGTTACATCTTTAATGTTTAAGTTTCCTGTTACGTCTAATTTATTACCATTCTCTTCTATTTTTGTAATTACAAATTTAGCTGTTGGATATACTTCTACCTCAAAGAAATCAGCAGACTTTAAGTGTCCTTCAATTTTTCCTGCTCCTGGTTTCCCTTTCATATCTAAATCTGTAATTGTGTTCATATCAACTACAAATTCTCCTGCAGTTATTACACCGTCTTCAATTAAGATTCCGCCACTTTTTAACGTAACCGTTCCGTTATGTTCTCCTGTTGGTTTTGCTCCTTTCCAGTTTAAAACTGATGCAGTTAAATCTACATTATTTAAGTCTGAAGCTGTTTTAATTACCTCAACTTCTTCCTTTACTTCTACCTTCTTCTTTTCTTTACAAGAAACCAATACAGCAGAAAACACAATTGCTAAAATTATTAATTTTTTCATTTTTATTTGTTTTATTTTTATGAGTGGCAAATATAGATTATATATTTTATTTTCCATGGAAAATATTTTATTTTTTACTTAAAAAATTGTTAAACCTTATTCTCAGTATCGATAATAATTGTGACAGGGCCGTCATTTAGCAATTGAACTTTCATGTCTGCACCAAATTGACCCGTTTGTACTTTTTTTCCAATTTCTTTTTCAAATTGATGTACAAATTGTTTGTAAATGGGAATTGCTATATCAGGTTTTGCAGCCTTTAAATAACTTGGTCTATTTCCTTTTTTTGTGCTTGCTTGTAATGTAAACTGACTCACAACAATTGCCTCTCCATTTATCTCTAACAAAGATTTGTTCATTACGCCTTTTTCATCATTAAAAATTCTAAGGTTTGCAATTTTTTTTGACAACCAACTAATATCTTCAGACGAATCATTTTCTGCAATTCCTAACAACAATAAAATCCCGTTCTTAATTTCAGCAATTTTAATATTGTTTACAGTTACACTAGCTTGTTTAACTCTTTGAATTACCACTTTCATTTAATCTTCGTCTTGGTTTTCCCAAAAATCGGTTCTATAATTCTCTTCTTCTCCAGCAATAATTTGCAGGTAACTTTTATAACGAGAATAGGAAATTTCTTCGTTTTCAACAGCATCTTTTACAGCACATTTAGGTTCTTCTACATGCAAACAATTGTTAAATTTACAATCGTTTTTAACTGCTAAAAACTCTGGAAAATAACTATCAACTTCTTCTTTTTCCATATCTACAACTCCAAAACCTTTAATTCCTGGAGTGTCAATAATTTTTGCACCAAAAGATAAATCGAACATTTCTGCAAACGTAGTTGTGTGTTGTCCTTGTTTGTGTTGATTCGATATCTCTTTGGTTTTTAAATCTAACGTTGGTTCAATTGCATTTACCAAAGTAGATTTCCCTACTCCAGAATGACCAATAAACATGCTTGTTTTACCAATCATTAATTCTTTTACAATACCTACATTTTTATTTTCAGTTGCAGATACCTCTATACATCTATAATCAATTTTTTCGTAAATATCTTTTAGATAAAGTATTTCTGCCCGTTGTTCTAATTCGTAAGAATCTATCTTATTAAAAACTAAAACTGTGTCAACAGAATAGGCTTCTGCGGTTACTAAAAACCGATCAATAAACGTTGTAAATGTTGGTGGGTTATCAATAGTAATTAGCAGAAAAACCAAATCTACATTTGCAGCAATTATATGTGTTTGTTTTGATAAATTTACCGATTTACGGATGATGTAATTTTTACGTTCATGTATTTTATTAATGATACCTGTTTCGGTATCATTTTTGGTTTCTATTTCAAAATCTACAACATCGCCAACAGCAATCGGATTGGTACTTTTAATGCCTTCAATTCTAAATTTACCTTTCATTCTACATTCGTAAAACGAGCCGTTCTTTGCCTTTACTAAATACCAACTTCCGGTTGATTTATAAACAATTCCTCTCATCAATACAAAGTAAGTAAATTATCATTTAAAAAAATGTATATTCGTAATTCATTTTAAAATTTCTATACAATGAAAAAACTATTATTATCCTCTTTTATTTTATTCTCGCTTGCCTTATACTCACAGACAAGCCTTTACGAAAATCCTAAATTTGATGAAATTGCAAAAAATCACAAATCTTTAGGAATACTTCCTTTTAAAACCACAGTTGAATTAAGGAAAAAAGACATGGCCAAAATGTCTAAAGGAGAGCTGGCTAAATTAGAAGTAAAAGAAAGCGAAAGCATACAATTATCAATGTTTTCTTGGTTTTTGAAACGCAAAACAAAAGGAAAAATGCAAACTATTGAAGTGCAAGATCCAAAAACCACAAATGCACTTTTAAGAAAAAGAAACATTACCGAAAAAAATATAAAAAAATATACTCCTAAACAGTTAGCAGATATTTTAAAAGTTGATGCTGTTATTATGGGAGACTATAAAACAACAAAACCAATGTCAAATGGCGCTTCAATTGCTTTAGGTTTGCTTGGTGGATTATGGGGCTCTACAAACACTGCAACAATAAATATGAGTGTTTACAACAGAAAAGATGGCGTATTACTTTGGAATTACAATAAAAAAGTAAGAGGAAGTATTGGAACAGATTCTGATGATTTGATAAATACTTTAATGCGAAAAGCTTCGCGACGACTTTCTTACACAAAGAAAAAATAATAAAAAAGCCACAAATTCAGCAATAATTAGTGAATTTGTGGCTAAATAACCTATTTAAAAATTATCCTTTAATAATCTTTTCTTGATGATTAATAGATTCTTGGTGAATTGCTTTAAACATTTTTAATACAAATTCTTCACTCAACCCTTCGTTTTCTCCTTCTAAAATCATATTTCCTAAAATTTCGTTCCAACGTCTAGATTGCAAAACAGCAACGTTTTTCTCTTTCTTAAGAACTCCAATTTTATCGGCAACTTTCATTCTTCTTCCCATCATTTCTATAAGTTGCGCATCTACAATATTAATTTGTGCTCGCAAATTATCCAACGATTGTCTATAACCAGAATCTGTTTCTGTCGTTTTTCTGATTTTTAAATCTTCCATAATTTGCTTTAACTTTGTTGGCGTAACTTGCTGTGCCGCATCACTCCAAGCATTTTCTGGATCAAAATGAGTTTCTATCATCAATCCATCAAAATTTAAATCTAATGCAGTTTGAGAAATATCAAAAACCATATTTCTTTTTCCTGTTATATGTGATGGATCACAAATTAATGGCAGGTCTGGAAATCTATTTTTGAATTCAACGGTTATTTGCCACTCTGGAATATTTCTATATTTCGATTTTTCATAGGTAGAAAAACCCCTGTGAATTGCACCTAAATTTTTAATTCCTGCTTTGTACAATCTTTCAATTCCTCCTAACCAAAGTGCTAAATCTGGATTCACAGGGTTTTTAACCAACACAATTTTGTCTGTTCCTTGTAAAGCATCAGCAATTTCTTGCATAATAAAAGGCGAAACTGTAGAACGCGCTCCAATCCACAATAAATCAACATCGTGTTCTAACGCTAATTTTACATGTGCTGCATTGGCAACTTCTGTACAGGTTTTCATTCCTGTTTCGGTTTTTACTTTTTGCAACCATTTTAAACCAATTGCGCCAACGCCTTCAAACATTCCTGGTCTTGTTCTTGGTTTCCAAATTCCGGCACGGAAATAATTTACATCAGAATCTTTTAATTCGTGTGCAATTTTTAAAACTTGCTCTTCGGTTTCTGCACTACAAGGTCCTGCTATTACTAGTGGGTGATCTAATTTCATGTCATCCAACCATGTTTTTAATTCTTTAGTATTTTCCATTTTTATACTTTTTTGTGCTTTTTATTTGATGCCGTTTAATATTTGTTTGATATGATTTGTACTTTCCATTTCGTTATAAATTTCTGTAAAATCATTTTGTTCCATCAACGTTTTAAATTGCTGAAGGTTATTTATATACTCTTCTAATGTTTCAATAACATTGGTTTTGTTTTGCTCAAAAATGGGTGTCCACATTGCAGGAGAACTTTTTGCCAAACGTACAGTTGATGCAAATCCACTTCCAGCCATGTCAAAAATATCTCGTTCGTTTTTCTCTTTATTAATTACTGTTTTCCCTAACATAAAAGCACTAATATGTGATAAATGCGATACATACGCAATATGTTTGTCGTGAGATTTTGGGTCCATATAACGAATACGCATTCCTAATTTTGTAAAAATTTCTAATGCTTTTTCTTGTAATTTAAAAGCTGTTTTTTCTACTTCGCAAATAATATTTGTTTTTTGATTGAACAATCCTAAATGTGCTGCAGTTGGTCCAGAAAATTCTGTTCCAGCAATTGGATGTGTTGCTAAATAATTTCTTCTTTTTGGGTGATTTTCTAATACTTTACAAATCTGTTCTTTTGTTGAGCCAACATCCATCAGTAAACAGTCATCATTAATCAAATCTAATACTTTTGGAATTACTTCTAATTGAACATCAACCGGAATAGACACAATTACGATGTCTGCAATATTTACATCTTCTAATTTTGCTTGATGTTCAATTACACCAATTTCTAAGGCTTCTCTAAGATGTTTTTCATTTGAGTCCATTCCGTAAATTATCGCTTCTGGGTAGTTAGATTTTATATCCAACACCATGCTTCCTCCAATTAATCCGACTCCTATTACAAATACGTTCATTATTCTTTTACTCTTTTTAGTGAGATTCCTCTTCGTTCCTCATTCGGAATGACAAAGTATCTTTATTTTGCCTTTTGCTTAAAGCATATTGCTTATAGCCGACCAATTGCTTCTTTAATTACTTCTTTTGACACACATAATGAAAATCGAATATATCCTTCTCCGTTTGATCCAAAAACGGTTCCTGGTGCTATAAAAATATTGTGGTTATATAAAATATTATCTGTAATTTCTTCGGATGTTTTTCCTTTAGGAATTTTAGCCCAAACGAACAATCCTGTTGAGTTTTTATCATACGTACACTGCAATTTATCTGCTAAATTCCATACTAAATTTCTTCGTTCCTGGTATTCTTTATTCTGATTTTTAAACCAATCATCCGATAAACGCAACGCTTCAATTGCGCCTTTTTGAATTCCGTAAAACATGCCAGAATCCATATTACTTTTTATTTTTAAAATTAGGTTTAAAAAATTACTATTTCCCAACACCACTCCAACTCGCCAACCTGCCATGTTAAAGGTTTTACTTAATGAATTTAATTCTAAAGCAATTTCTTTTGCACCATCAACTTGTAAAATACTTAACGGATTATCATTTAAAATAAAACTATACGGATTGTCATTTACAATGAGTATTTGATGCTTTTTCCCGAATGCTATCAACTTTTCAAAAGTTTCTTTTAGCGCATTTGATCCTGTTGGCATGTGCGGATAATTTATCCACATAATTTTTACTTTTGATAAATCTAACTTTTTTAATTCATCAAAATTTGGTTGCCAATGATGTTGTTCGTCCAAATTATATAAAACAGGTGTTGCTCCAACCAATTTTGTAACCGATGTATAGGTTGGATATCCAGGATTAGGAATTAATACTTGATCTCCTTCATTTAAAAAAGCCATCGAAATATGCATAATTCCTTCTTTACTTCCCATTAAAGGCAACACTTCATTTTCAGGGTTTAAAGCAACTTTAAAATTCTGTTTGTAAAATTCTGTAATCGCATTTCTCAATGCTGGCAATCCTTGGTAACTCTGATATGTATGTGCAGAAGCGTCATTAAAACTTTGTTGTATTGCATCAATTACTTTTGATGGTGGTTGTAAATCTGGACTTCCAATTCCGATATTAATAATCGGTTTTCCTGATGCAGCCAATGCTCTAACTTCTCTTAGTTTTGTTGAAAAATAATATTCTTCTATGCTCTCTATTCTTTTTGCTCCTTCAATCATTTTCTTCCATTTTTTAAGCTCCTAAAACTTTAAATTCTGATGCCATGAGTTCTATTATTGCGATTGTATTACCATAAAAATCTCTAGCAACTTTATGATGATTTGAACCTTCGGTTCCTTGTATGGCAATTTTTTTTTTCATTTTAAGCATAAAAAAAGCCTCGAATTTCGAGACTTTATAATATATTATTTTGTGTTAACAATATGGTACGAAGTCTCAACTCTTATAAAAAAAATAAAAGTAAAAATAGAAACCTTGCCAAGCGTTTTGTAACATCATTGTTATTTTTGTTGTACGAGACAAATCTAAAAATTAAATTAGTATAAACAAACTTTTTAGTAAAAAAGTGCAGCTATTATTAATTTTGAATAAAAACTAGTTATTATGTGACAAAAAAGCTTCTCAAAATTGAGAAGCTTTTAAACTTTATAAAAATAATCCAAATTAACTTCTTACTTCTTTAATAATGTCTAACGATTGAGCAACTAATGATGTAATTTTATCAAAATCATATGCTCCTTTTTCATTTTTCGTAATTAATTTCGATCCCATTCCAACACAAGTAACACCAGCATTAAACCAAGATTCAAGATTTTCTTTTGTAGGAGAAACTCCACCAGTAGGCATAATATTTGTCCATTGACATGGTCCTTTAATTGCTTTTACAAAATCTGGTCCATATATACCACCTGGAAATAATTTTACTATTTCACAACCTAATTCTTCTGCTCTAGCAATTTCTGTTAATGAACCGCATCCAGGAGACCATAATACTTTTCTTCTATTACAAAGTAATGCAATATCTTCTCTTAAAACTGGAGTAACTATGAAATTTGCTCCTAATTGCATATATAATGATGCTGCTGCACCATCAGTAACAGAGCCTACTCCCATAATCATTCCTGGTAATTTTTTAATTGCGTACTTGGTTAATTCACCAAAAATCTCATGAGCAAAATCACCACGGGCTGTAAATTCCATTAATCTAGCTCCACCATCATAACACGCTTTCAACACTTTTTTACTTACTTGAAGATCATTATTAAAAAACAAGGGTACTAATCCTGTGTCTTTCATCACAGTTGCTACTTCAATTCTAGAATATTGTGCCATAATCTTTAATTTTATCGAGCTACGCGCCCAGAAGCATCGCCTCCCATTAATTTTTCTACTTCTGCAACGGTTACTAAGTTTGCATCCCCTTTTATAGTGTGTTTTAAACAAGAGGCAGCTACTGCAAAATCCAAGGCGTTTTGGTCATCTTCAGGGTATTTTAACAATCCATAAATTAAACCTCCCATAAACGAATCTCCACCACCAACTCTATCAACAATGTCAGTAATTTGATACTGTCTAGTTTCGTACATTTTAGAACCGTCATATAAAACTCCAGCCCACGTATTATGTGATGCTGAAATAGAACCTCTTAAAGTTGTGATTACTTTTTTTGCTTTCGGAAACTTTTCCATCATTTGTTTACACACAGATAAAAAAGCTTCTGCTTTTACATCGTGTCCATGTTTGTGAACATCTAAGCCTTCAGGATGAATTCCAAAATGCTTTTCAGCATCTTCTTCATTTCCTAGAATAACATCGCAATAAGATGTTAATTCTGTCATTATAGCTTCTCTATCTCCATCATAATTCCAAAGTTTAGCTCTATAATTTAAATCCGTTGAAACTGTGATTCCTTTTGCACTTGCAGCCTTTACTGCTTCCAAACAAACATCTGCAGCTCCTTGTGAAATTGCAGGGGTAATTCCTGTCCAGTGAAACCATTCTACACCTTCAAAAACTGCATCCCAATCAATCATACCAGACTCTATTTCTGCAATTGCCGAATGTGATCTATCGTACACCACTTTAGAGCCTCTAGAAACAGCTCCTGTTTCTAAAAAATAAATCCCTAAACGGTCACCGCCGTACACAATTTTGTCAACTCCAACTCCACGTTTACGCATTTCCATCATAGCACATTGGCCAATGTCATTATTTGGTAAACGTGTAACAAAATCTACATCTACTCCATAATTTGCTAATGAAACAGCAACATTAGATTCTCCACCCCCATAAACTACATCAAAATTGTTTGCTTGTGAAAACCTCAAAAACCCTTGCGGGGCTAACCTTAACATGATTTCTCCAAATGTAACTACTTTACTCATCTTGTACTTATTTATATTTTATATTCCTAAAGCTTGTCCACCACCAATCTGAATTGTTTCTGCGGTTATAAAAGATGCATCTTTACTTGCTAAAAAAGAAACCACACCTGCAACATCTTCTGGCTGACCTAGTCTTCCTAGCATAATATTATTTGCCCAAGAAGCAAATACTTCAGGTTTTGTTGCTTTAATTTGTGCATGAAAAGGTGTATCAATTGTTCCTGGAGATACTGCGTTAACTCTAATTCTGTATTCGGCTAAATCTTTTGCCAAAGCTCTAGTTATTGCATGAACACCTGCTTTAGATGTTCCGTAAACACCTGCTCCTGGACCACCGGCAGTCCAAGCTGCATTAGAGGTATAATTAATAATGGATGGATGTTCTCCCTTTTTTAAATATGGTATTGCTGCTCTTGAAGCAAAAAATACAGAATCAAGATTTAATGCCATAACAAATCTGTAAAAATCAGTAGTCATTTCTTCAAATCTAGATCTACCTCCTAATCCGCCAGCGTTATTTACCAGTACATCAATTCTACCGTACTTATCTCCTATTTTTTTAATATTTGATGTTACTTGTTCTTCATTTGTTACATCAAAACCGTAATACTCTGCGGTAATTCCTTCATCCGTAAGTTGTTTTACTCGTTGATTGCCAGTTTCATCTTCTATACCATTTAATACAACAGTATATCCGTCTTTTCCTAATCTTTTAGCTACTTCAAAACCAATACCACCAGTAGCACCAGTTATTATTGCTACTTTACCTTTATTTTTATTCATTATATTTGTTTTTAATTTTTTAATTTTATATCTACTACTAATTTTACTTTTCTAATTAAAAAGAAAATAGACAATACAGCTAATACCACAGATACAGTAATAGCTATAAATGCAGGAGTATAAGAACCTCCGTTTGTTATTCTACCAATAAACCAGTTCATGATTATAGGTGAAAAAGCAGCCACAGTCCCAGCTAACCCTGCTAACGTTCCTACTGAAGGTCCTCTAAATAAATCGCTTGATAGTGTTTGAATATTACCGATAGCAAATTGGAAACCAAAAAGTGCCACACCTGCTAAATAAATGAATGTCATGTAATTAGAATCATTTACAAATAATATAATAGAAACAAAACCAATTATTATTAAAAGACTCCCTAAAACAATACTTGCTTTCCTACCAATATCTATTGAAGTACGTTTTATTATTGTTTCTGTAAAAATACCCCCTAAGATTCCACCAGCTGCTGCCATTAGATAAGAAATCCACATAGTCTTTCCTATTTCCTCTATACTCATATCAAACTTAGCGTGTAAATATATTGGCATCCAACCTGCAAAGAACCACCAAATTGGTTCAATGAAAAATCTACATAATAAAACTCCCCAAGGTTGTTTATAACTAAGAATTTTGGGAACACTTAAACTTTTAGCACCATCAATAACAACATTATTATTTTCAACTCTATCGTTAAGTAACATACTTCTTTCCTCTTCTGTAATCCAAGGATGATCTTTGGGTTTAGATTTATTTATGATTAACCAAGGAATAACCCAAAGCAACCCTAATATACCTAATATTATGTATGTGGTTTTCCACCCAAATTGAGCATATAGAAATACAATAATGGGCGCAGCTACTACATTACCAATAGAAGCTCCAGAATTAAAAATACCTTGTGCTAATGCTCTTTGTTTTGCTGGAAACCACTCCCCATTACTTTTTACAGCACCTGGCCATAATCCTGCTTCTCCAAGACCAAGTAATCCACGCACAATAGATAATGAAACAACCCCTCTAGCCAATGCATGAAAAGCCGCCGCTGCAGACCATACAATTATTGAAATAACAAATCCTATTCTAGTACCTATTTTATCATATAGTCTTCCTGATAAAAATTTACTTGCAGCATATGTTATCATGAAAACGTTAAGCATTAAAGCATAGTCTGAGTTGTCCATTCCAAGATCTTTACCCATTTCTGGCCACAATAATGCAAAAGCTGTTCTATCAATATAATTGATGACTGTAGCCACAAAAATTAGTGCTATAATCCACCATCTTAATCCTTTTAATTTCATATTAAGTGTGTTTTATCAATCACAAATGTGTGATTAAATGAATTTTAATATTTTGTTGATTTTGTAGTTGACTTTACTACATCTATCAGATAACAATTATTTTTATTAATAAATAGTTCCCTCAGAATATTTCAATATAATTTATTGGGTATGTGCAAACCCATTTACGTTAAATATTATAGCAATATTGATATAATGTTTTAAAATGTACTTTCATTTTCTCTTTTGCTAACTTTGGATTTTGATCTACTATAGCGTTATAAATATCTTCATGTTCTTGAATTCCTTTTATAGAAAGATCATCATCACAAACGTGATATTTTTTAAAATTTGTTATTATTTCAGGAGTGATAATTAACATAAAAGTATTCATAGAACTATTACCACAAGCTTTTGCAATTGCTAAATGAAACAATAAATCTTCTTGTACAGCATCTTCACCAGCCAATGCTTTTTTTGAATAAGCTTCTAGTGCTTGTTTAAGTGTTTTAAGATCTTCTTCGGTTCTTCTAAGAGCAGCTAATCTTGCAGTTTTTAATTCTAATAAAATTCTTGTTTCTACTAATGATTTAAAATCTGGCTTTTCTAATCTCAAAATATCCTCAATCATTCCATTCATGGCAATAACACCAATATTTGCAACAAAAGTACCACTCTGAGGAATCGATTCTAACAAGCCATAAAATTCTAATTTCTGAATCGCTTCACGAACATTACCTCTACTTACTCCAAGTTTTTCAGAAAGCATTCTTTCTGAGGGTAACTTATCTCCAGGCTCTAAATTCTTATGATTAATTAAATCTCTTATATTAATTATAATAGAATTTTGAGTCTTTTGATTTTCGTTTAATGTAAGTACTTCTAACTTCATTTTTATTAATTTTCTACTAACTGGTTAACCAAAATTTATATGTTAAATATAAAAAAACTTATTGTATAAGATAACATTTAATGAGAAACTTCTAAAGAGTAATATCTAACTTTAGAAAAAGCTCCTTTATCTTTTGTTGACAAGTAATTACCTGCTTTAAAATAGTTCTCAAACACTCCCCATTTTTCTATATGAATTCCTTTATAGACTTTAGATTTACCATTTAACAATACTTCTAATCTTCCTTCAGAAGCCTTTACTTCAAGAGTAAATTTACCAAAACCAACATATTCTGAAAATGTATAACCATTATCATCTTCCCAAGAAGATGTATATAAAATATCTTTACCAGTATCTCTTTTGTTCTTTAAAACTTTTGTTTTAACTCTAATTTGACCTTTTTCCCAATAAATTTTTAACATGGGCGGCGCATTATTATCTTTTTGACCTATTAATACCTTTTGATCATTTGTTAAACGACCATGAATTTGCATAATAATAGTTTTATGATACTTATTTTTTACATCTTTAGAAATTGCCCCCATAGATAATTCTCCTTTCATAACACCACCTTGTTTAAAGGTCCAATTTGTGTTATTATCACCAGGAATCATTTGCTCTCTTAATTCTGTTCTAGAATACGATGTATTTGCAGTAGTAGAATTTGGATAAGTGTAAAACACCAAAGCTCCGTTGATTGAATCATTATACATAAATGGTTTTAATGTAGCATTTGCTGCATAATTTAATATTTCTGGAGGTGAAACTTCAGTTGGTTTACCAATTGGAAGTGTTACTTTCCAATGAGACAAATCTATATTGGGTAATATATAAGACCTCTCGATAACTTTCATATCATCAATTGATTTATTTTGACAACTAGTAGCTGCTACCGTCATTAAAAAAAATACAAAAGTTATTAAGAGTCTTTTTTTATTATACATATTAAATTAATTAGCTGTAATTGTTACAGAATCAACTTGTATTTCTTCATCTCCATTATTATATAAGAATCCTTTGTTGTCACTTGGAGTTCCATCTCCGCCAATACCTCTTATAAATAACGCAACACTAGTGTTATTACCAGCATTAAATGTATATGTATATTCAGTATAATCTTTATTTCCTGGGTGATTTAAAGTCTTCGTTAAAAGGTTGTTTGCTGCAGTTTCCATTTGTGAAACTGATTCATAACCAAATCCATCTTGTGGAAAATCTTCTGTTTTTGTATAATAAGTTGGAGAATAACCACTTTTATAACCAGAACCAGCTAAAACTCTTGTTTCTAGAACACTAGGATAAGAGCCGCCCGTAGATGAATCAAAGCCAACAACTATTTTTATTGTATAATCTGCGTTTGGTGTAACTTCAAATTCTTGATATGCTGCATCTTGCTCATCATTATCAAATTTAATAACATTATTAGATCCTCCATTACCAGATGTAGATTCACCTTGAGAACCTAAACTCTTATTAATCCAACCAGAACAAGCACAATCAGAGCCTGAAGATTTTGGTAATTTTGTAAAATCAAAGTTAATTAATGTAGGATCTGGAGTAACTGCAGCGATGGGTTTTACAATCACTATAGATTCTGTTTTAGTACTTTTAACTTCCAAATTATCAGTTGCAGTTAATGAAACACTATATGTTCCTTCACCTGGAAATGTATTAGTCGGTTCAAAACTTGTAGATGTATTACCGTCTCCAAAATCCCAAGAATACTTAGTTGCACTTGAAGATTGATTAGAAAATGAATACACTTTCCATACATCACCAGCTCCGATAGATTGTGTCGCTGAAAATTTTGCTTCTGGTGGTGTTTTATCTGGAATTGAACCAGCCTCAGGTAAAATGTTGTTTTCACATGATTGCAATGTGATAATTAGTAAAGCACTTATAAGTCCAATAAACGTACTTTTAATACTTATACTTTTTTGTTTTTTAACTATTTTTCTCATAATTAATATTTTAATATTGTCAAATTTGTTTTAGTATCCAGGATTTTGAGAAAGTTTTCCATTACTTAAACCTATTTCTACTTGCGGAATAGGTAATAATAAATCTGTAGAAGAAAAACCTAAGCCATTAGCTGTAGAAAATGCTCCTAGAATATTTTGAGCTTCTCCAAAACGAACTAAGTCAAATAACCTTTGGTTTTCAAAAGCTAATTCCACTCTTCTTTCATTTAACAAATCCATTTTTGTAATTGACGTTACTGGAGTATTAATTCCTGCTCTCATTCTAACTTGCTTAAAAGAATTAATAGCATTTGAACTTGTTGTTGATGCTCCTCCTGCTAAAATAGCTTCTACATGCATTAATAACACATCCGCATAACGCAATACAATCCAATCATTTCCTGCTGACGTAGGGTCAGATGAAGTAACTGGTATTCCTAAATTAGTATCTCCGTTTGGTAAATATTTTACAACTTGGTATTGACCAGCTTGTCCTTGATCTTCTCTATAAGAAAATAACTTTCTATTACCACCCATTGCATCAATAGCTGTTCTTGCATCTGCAGTTACATAATTTACTCCACTACCTCTTCCTACTGAGTTTAACCATTCTGCAGAAAAATTTTGACTATCATTGTTAACTCCTGCTAAATAACCAACTGAGTAAATTACTTCACTATTTCCTTCATTATAAAAGATATCTTTAAAATTATTCTGTAAAGAAAACCCTCTTGATGGATTCATAATACTTTCACACAGACTTTGTGCCTCACCGTATCTTCCTAGAGTTAAAAACACTTTCGCTAAAATCCCTTCTGCTCCTGCTTTAGATGCTCTATCTTTATAAGTATCATCTAAATTATCCTTTGCAAATTGCAAATCAGTTACAATTAGATTATAAATCGTAGATTTTGCAACTCTTGTAAAAGCAGTTTCTTTATCTAACGGAGAAATTACTTTATCAACTAGAGGAACATCTCCGAACAATCTTACTAAGTTAAAATATGCATATGCTCTTACAAATTTTGCTTCAGCTTCAAACTTAGCTTTAGCACTTGCCGATGCAGCATCTAAGTTTTCTAATATGGTATTTGCTCTATAAATTATGTTATAGTAGCTTCTATAATAATCAGCTACAATTCCGTTTGTAGATTCAACAGTATAGCTTTCAAACTGCGCTGCCTCTCCTTCGCTACTTTTAGTTCTAGTATTATCGCTTCTCATTTCTGTTAAGTAAAACTCAATTTGCACTCCATGATTAAGCGTAGATCCTGTAATTTTCAGAGCATTAACACCCTGAATACCATCATACATATTAACTACGGCAGCTTCAATTTCTGCTTCTGTTTTATAAAAACTTTCTGAATTAAACCCAGATGTTAATTCTGGTGATAGAAATGTTTTTTCACAAGAAGAAACAAACATTGCTAATGCTATTAATGTTACTATTTTTATTTGTTTCATAATATTTTCTATTTATAATTATAGTTATTAAAATTCAATATTTACACCCATTGATATGGTACTAAACACAGGTGAACCTGCTCTTTGATAACCATAAGTTGTTGAACTTGTTGTATTAATTGATTCTGGATTAAACCCAGTATATCCTTTCGCAGTTAAATACATTAAGTTTTGAGCAGAAACATACAATCTTGCTTTCGAAAACTTAAGTTTAGACAACATATCTTTAGTAAAGTTAAATCCAATATTTACATTTCGTAAAGCAATATATGATGCATCTTGAATGATTGAATTTGTAAATATTTTTTGTTTGATAAATTGTTGATTTGGAGTTGTAGAAATAAAATCTTGTGCACTATTAAATTGGTTAAAAATATATTGATCTCCCATATTTCTAACTTCAGCTCCAAAACTTCCTTGAAACATAAAACTAATATCAAAGTTGTTAATTTTAAAATCATTAGTAATACTCCAAACTAAATCTGGATATGGATTACCAAGAATCGTTTTATCATCATCATCAATTAAACCATCACCATTTAAATCTCTAACATATACATCTTGTGCATTTGCTCCTATTGGATGATATGGATTAGAAATATATTCTAATGGAATTTCTTTATCAACTACCCAACCATAAAATGATGAAATTGGATTTCCTTGTAAATTAATCCATTCTGCAGCTCTTTTAGAATCAACATTTTGAATTTGCCCGTTTGAATCTGCAAAATCAGTTAGCGTATTTTTATTTTTTGAAGCTATTAATGTTGATGACCATTTAAAACCTTTAATATTTATATTTTTTGTTCTAAACTCAACTTCGATACCTTTATTTTCTACTTCTCCTAAATTTACTAATGCATTTGTAAATCCTGTTGTAGAAGATATTGGATTGTATAATAGTAGTTGATCACTTGTTCTTGTATAATAATCTATAGATCCAGATATTCTGTTGTTAAAGAATCCAAAATCGATTCCTGGATTAAACTCTATTTGTCTTTCCCAAGTTAAATCAGGGTTTGCAATATTTAATGGATTTACAACCAATGCAGAATTTCCACCAGATACACCCGTTTTAGTATTGTCCAAAATTGCTAAATATGGATAATTATCTACCAAAGGATTTCCTGTTCTAAAAGCATTATTACCAGTAACACCGTAACTTACTCTTAACTTTAACTTATTAATGTATTGGTTATCGACCAAAAAATCTTCCTTTTCAAGATTCCAACCTGCAGAAACCGCCATAAAATTACCATATTTTGTGTTTGGTCCAAATACAGAACTTCCATCACGTCTAAAACTAAACGAAGCCAAATACTTATTATCATAAGCATAATTTACTCTTGTAAAATAAGACATTAATGTATTTACATATTCATATTGATTTTGATTTGTGATACTTGCAGCAGAACTAATAAAAGGAGAAGAATCATCTTTAAAAACTGAACCCTGAATACTTTCATATTCTACTCTTGTTCTTTCTGCAGAAAAACCTAATACAGCATTAATTTCATGTTGATTAATTGTTCTACTATAAGTTAAAACATTGTCAGATGCCAAGTGAAAAGATTTTCTCATTGTACTGTCTAACCTCGAAGCACTTGCACCATTTCTGCTAGATAATACACCTTGATATCTTGACCCTCTAGTTTGTTGATAATCTCCAGAAAAACTAGTTTTAAAATTTATACCATCAGCAACTTTATATTTAGCATATAAACTTCCAAATAATTTTTTTCTAAATTCTCTTCTGTTTCTTTCTAAAACTTTTGCAGCAGGATTTGTATTTGACGTATTACTAATATCTGTTCCACCTGATGCAACTGGCACACCATTTACCAAGTCATAATCATCAAACATACGCTGTATAGCATAATCACCAATTTTTGCGTTTGCATACTTCCCGCCGTCTCTTAATCTATTTACAAACCTTATTGTATTTGCATCTAAATATAATGGCAACCAAGATGGTTGTCTTAAAATATCATGTGTAGAACCATCAAATCTTCTTTTATTTGTATAGGATGGCGAAACACTAACTCCAACGGTCAATTTTTTGTTAACTTTATAATCAGCTTGTAATTTTAAACTGTATTTTTTATAGTCGTCTGTTAGTAAAACACCTTCATCATGTAAATAATTTAATGCCGTACTAAATTTTAGTTTTTTATTACCTCCTCTAGCACTAAAAGACTGATTGGTAATAGCCCCTCCATTAAAGATGATATTTTGCCAATTATTATCTACACCTAATAATTGTTTGTATTTAGTCCTATCAGACAAAACACCATTTGCTGCCAATTCTGCTTTTGCGGTTTCTGCAACTGTAAAGTAATAAGAATCACTTTGTCTAGCAGTTTTATAACCAGTGTAGCTACTAAAACTATATTTTGTTTTACCTTCTACACCAACTTTAGTTGTTATTAAAATTACACCATTACCTCCTCTAGAACCATAAATTGCTGAAGAAGCTGCATCTTTTAAGATCTCGAAAGAATCTACATCGTTCATATCTAAAGATCCTAAAAAGTCTGAATCTACAACGATTCCGTCAACTACTATTAAAGGACTTGAGTCTCCGGTAATAGAACCAGTTCCTCTAATTCTTATCGTAGGTGCAGATCCTGCTTCACCTTCAGTTGCCTGAATGTTAACACCAGAAACTTGTCCAACTAAAGCATCATCAACTCTAGAAACAGCAATTTGATCTAACTTTTCATTTTTTACTTTTGATATAGCACCTGTTAAATGCGACTTCTTTTGTGTACCATACCCAACAACAACAACTTCATCTAAAACGTTACTATCTTCTGATAATACAACATTTAAAGTCTTTTGATTTGTAACTGTAATTGATTTTGTTTCATATCCTAAAAAAGAAAATATTAATACATTTCCTCTTTTAACCCTTATAGTATAATTACCATCAAAGTCTGTAGAAGTTCCTGTAGTTGTATTTTTAATTACTACTGAAACTCCTGGTAATGGAGAGCTATCTACTTGAGAAGTAACTACACCTTTTATTGTGTAATCTTCTTGAGCAAACAGTGTAATGTTCATTAGCATTACTAAAAGCAATACTAGTTTAGATTTAAAATTCATAATAATAATTTTATGTTTAAAAGTGTAAATTTTATTAATCTTGTATTTGTTAGATTAATTTTTCGCTTTTACATAAACTTTAAATACAATTACAAAATCAATGAATAATTCTATTGTTTTTGTACTTTTGTTTTACTTATACTTAATTTAAAGATTATGTGTTAGTTTATACTTCCCTCAGAAGAAGTATTTTTTAAAAGGATAGGTGTGCACCTATCCTTTTTGTGTTTTAATTAATTCAAAAGTTTATTCATACAGTATTTGATTTGGTTTGTTTCATTGGTTTTCCAATCTGGTTTACCAGTTTGGTTTACCAAATATAATTATATTTTTTAACTATGCAAATTTTATCGTAAAAAAATATAATAATCTCATTCTGAGGTAGTCAGTTTTACAAAATATATAATTACTCCATAAAATCTTCTCTTATCGGACTAAAAACGTCTATAAGCATACCTGCTTCTGTGCAAACAGCTCCATGCAATACGTGTGGCGGAATGTAAACAGAATCTCCTCCTTTTACAATTTTAGTAACATCACCAATAGAAAAGTTAAACGATCCACTTTCTACATAGGTTACTTGTGAATGATGGTGTTCATGTTTATAGCCAATTCCTCCTTTATCAAACGACACTTTAACAAGCATGATTTTATCATCATATCCCATAATCTTACGTTTAACCCCTTCTCCAATAGTTTCCCATTCTTGATTTTCGTCTAATAAAAATTCTTTACTTGCTCCAAATGATTTCATTTATATCTATTTTTATATTAATTAAAGTGATAAGAGCCAATCCAAGTAAAGCTCTTATCATTGATTTTTAAATTATGTGTTGTTTTTTTGGAATTATCACTATTTGAAATTAGTAAATATTTTTCGTTTTCGTTTTTCAAAGTAACTTTTATCGCAGTGTACTTCTCATCAGAACTAACAACTTTTATAGCTTTTATCGAACTATAAGCATTCTTTGCCAATTCAGTTACTGGATTATACCTACCGTGAGGTTCAATTACACTTGCATACACAGTATGTTTTACATTCTTTTTTCTTAAAATAATAGCTGGATCATTTCTTAAATTAAAGTTTGGATCATTCGCTCCAATCTTAGCAAAGATTAATTGATCTTTTTTTTCTGTTGCAGAAGTAATGGTATAGAATTTTTTATGACTGAGCCACGTAAATTGCAATCCATTAGAATTGAGTTTTGCATCACCTTCGTTCCATAAGTGTTGATATCCGTTTTTCTTTCCTAACGGTTCAACTATTTTTGGTTTAGAGACTTTAACATTGGTAGAAATAATTTGACCCAAATAATAATACGGTAAATCATATTGATTTTTAGAATCAGCATCAATTTTAACAACATCAATTACGAAAGGATTTGTTCCATCATCAGAAATAATTGCCATTGTTCTATGAATTTTAGTGCCTGGATAAGCATTACTCTCTTTAGCACTTGCTATTTGAATTGCTGGATTTGAAGCATCAAAAAAATATTTTTCTGAATGAAATTTACTACCGGTAGCAAATTTTCCATCAAAATGAGACGTTTCATTTTGGGTAATTGTGTTGTGTGCTATCGTTTGTTTTGCCCAAGTTGTATTTTCTTTTAAATAACCACCGCCATTTTTTTGTTCAACATTTACAAAACGAGCCAATCCATAATCTTGAATTACTTCTTCTCCATTGTAATACATAGAAAAAGATAATTTGTCAAAATGGCCATGACTTAAACCATGCGCAGAGTATTTCATTACTACTGCTAATTTTTCTTCTGTACTATTGTATCTTAAAATTCCAATACCTCCTTCATCTCCATTAGCACCGTCGGTTAATTCAATTGATTTTTTTACGAAAGGTTTTTCTTTCCCTTCTTTTAGACCAATTGCTACAGATAAACCTGTTTCATCTAATTGAACTTTATTTTGTTTTTTTGCAATGGATAACAGATGCGGTTGTTGACCTCCAAAATAATAAGCAATATCAACTGCAGAAACTAAAGAGCCTGTATAATAAGACATTCCTTTCTGACCGTCATTTAATGGAAAAAATTCGCCATCATCGTCTGTTAAATTCATTAAAGCATCTACCGCTTTGATGAGTAAACCATTTTTATATTCGAAGATTTTTAACTCTGGTTTTTTGGTTTGTAAAGCTTGTGCAAAAATTAAAAAAGGATACATTGCATATCTCTGATAATAAGGTCCTTCTGTATAATATCCATCTGGAGAAAAAGGTTGATCTAAATTTGCAAAGAAACCAGCTTTTTGTCCTTTCTTTTTTATAAAACCACCATCATTATCTCTATCATCTTCTTTAATATTATCTGTCTTTAAACCATATAACGCTCTATTAACAAGCTCATCATCATTCATCACTAACCCAATCATACCAACAGCAACATTTCCCCAAGTACTATGATTGTGAATTCTATTAAAAAACTGAGGTGTTTCTACGGATAAAAAATCTGCATAGGGTTTAAATAAGTTTGTATTTAAATAATTTTGTTCATCTTTTGATAACCAATCGTAAATACAATCATACGCTTGACTTGTATATACCAGCCAATTTGAATCGTTTAAACTTTGCCAAAAAAACTTTCCTCTAGCGTAAGACCTAATTTGTGGGTGTCTATCAAAAGTTGGGAATAGCTTTGCATATTCATATAACATCTCTTTTATGAAAATAGCATACTTTTCATCTCCTAAAATTTGAAATAACACACCCGCTTTTTGCATCGTAGCATAATTTTTTTTATGCTGAGTATGTGTATAGCCACCAGCCATGTCTTTTGGCATTGGAACTTGAATTCCTAACGAAATTTCTGCATCTACTTGTTTTTTTGTTTCGGCCAAAGTTTTATCGAAAATTGGAATTGAGCCTAGATTTTTTTTAATTTTTTTAACCCCATTTGCGGTTAATATTAAATTAGGGTGTTGTAATTGAGAATTTGAATTTGTTTTAGAAGTTGATTTATCATCGCATGACAAAACAGTTAAAACTGTTAAAAGAATTAGCATGTATTTATTCAATATTTTTTTCATCTTTATAAATTTTCTCTCTTTTTTGTTTTATTGATTAGGTATTTTACTTTCTCCAACCGTTGCCTTTTTAAACCAAACCTCTGCATAACTTCCGTTAGCATACTGTTTAAGTATATCTCCGTTATAAGTTTCAGATTTAGTACTCTTACCATTGGCTTGATTATAAGCTCCTTGCTTAAAAAATTGTTTTTCGCCAGCGTAGGCATTTTCTCTTTCTTCACTAACCGCTCTTCTTGATGAATAGTTATCTATAACCTGTTGTGGAATTTCTGCTTTTGTTGCAAAATCTGACTTTAATAAATTTTTTGTAAATTTTATAGTTTTGTGTCCTTTACTTGTAAAAGTAAGGTACATAATACCATTATAAACATTTACTTCGTAGCTAAACTCTTCTCCTAAAGCAATACCGTTTTCTGGTTCTTTTGGATATGTATTTGGTTCTAAACCAACAACTGAAAAATCATATCCCCAAACTGCTGAAGAATAATCCCATCTTCCAGAATTATCTCCTTTAGTGTTGATTTCATAGTTCCAAAAAACAGATCCTTTTGTATGTCCTGGGAATTTTTTATAATAGATTTTCAACGGTTCGTTTTTATGCCCTTCGTCACTATGAATTTGCCCAATTACAACAGCATATGATGAAGCAGCTCTTGCATCTCCTGTAGTAGAAACGTGTTGTACTTTTAAGGTTCCTGTTAATTTTCCACCAGTTTCTGGTATCCAACGTTTTTTTTCACCCAATTCTGTCCTTGTATTTTTTGATGTTTTTGAAGTAATACCAGAGTTTGGTGTTTTATAAACAACCCAATCTGTTTTTCCATCATTTTTAACATAAAAAAAATCTTTTTTCTGGTAATTTTCCAAATCTTCAACATAGGTTCCATCACCTAAAAGAATTTTCCATTGATTCATAAACGGAATCACATCACTTGGGTATTTTGTTTTAGAATCATTTTTACAAGCAAAAATTACTAAACAAATAACTAAAGTAAATACTGTTTTTTTCATTTTTTGAATTGATTTTCTCCTGAATAGATTAATACATTAATGTCATTACTAAATTTTCTTCAGTTTTAATTTTTCCAGAATTTATTAAAGTATTGTTAGATTCCGTATTATTTTTTGCGCCCCATAAAATGGCAACAAACTTAACTTTGTTGTTTTTAAATGTGTTGTTATTAATGTGTACATTAACAATTCCTCTATGGTTTAACAACATTTTATTTTTCTCTTTTACACCACAATTTGTAAACGTACTATTGGTTACTAAAAGATTTCCACCAATGGTAGATTCATCATAACCACCTCTATAATAATCTATAACGTTTTGTTTAACGTTGTTAAACTTACAAGAATCAATCGTTAAATATTCTGTATTGTAATCTCCTCTATCATTGGTTTCTTCAGAAAGTTCAATACCGTTTTCACAATTAGAAATTGAAGTATCTTTAAAAGTAATTGCTTCTGCAAATGTTTGTTTGTAGGCTTTTAAAACATACTTAAAATTACTGATTTCACAACCAGAAACTGATAAACCAAAATGATTGAACATATTTTCTTTTAAACTTGCGAAAGCTTGGTTAGATCCATTTCCAGTAAGAATTACATTTTTTAAAGTTAAAATTCCGTACGGATTTAATTCAAAAGCTGGAGTGTTTTTTACTCCTTTAAAAACTATTTCTGCTTTTTTATCAGAAGCAGATTGAATGGTAATATTTTTATTGATTATTAATGATTTTGAAACCACAAATTTTCCTTCACTTAATGAAATAATATCACCACTATTTGCTTCAGCAATTTTAGCAGAAAGATTATCTTTATTAGTAACCGTTATTGTTTTAGCAACATAAACTGGGACTTCACTAGAATACCAAGTTGGACCATATTTTTTATTATCTAAAACTTTCGGATCTTTAATTTCACCTTTTATTGTTGCTCCAATTGAATTGTTTTTTGCTCTTGAATTCCCTACTAAATCCGTTGTAATTACATCAAATCCAAAACCGTTAAAAGGTTTTATAGCTTCAGGAATATTTTTAGGTGTAAACAAATAATCATTCACTTCTGATAACTCAAAACTTACTGGTTTTATTCGTTTTTCATCTTTAAAAGCAACTCCTTGATTGTTTATAATATTACTTTTAAATTTTACACCATCTGCTTTATCATGCTCAATAATTGGATTTGGGTCTCCAACTGAATTGTAAATTACATTGTTTGCAACTACAGTTCTAATAGGTCTTGCAGATCTAATTTCTGATTTAGGCAACACAGCACTTTGCGCAATATTTGTTCCAACTCCAAATTGCCAAGGCGATTTACAATCTACATACGTATTGTAAGCAACCACAACATCGGTTACTTGGTTGTATCTGTTTAAAGGCGATTTTGGAATTCCGTTCATAATTGCTAACTGACTTCTAAAATTCTCGCCAATAATTTTGTAGAAATAATTATTTACAATCCAATGCCCCGTGTTTACAATTCTAATTCCTCCATAATTTTCATTTTCTCCATCACCAATAAAATAGTTTCCATCAATCATTGTATAATTACCATGACGCGTTACAACAGATCCTTCACTTTTATAAAAAACATTGTTTTTGATTTCGTTGAAATTCGTTTTACTAGAAATTATTTCTACTTCTCCATTACATTCTTCAAAAAAGTTGTTTGCAATTGTTGTGTAACTAGGACTCATAGATGTAAAACTACTTCCTAACTGTATTGTTTCTCCTCTTGCTCCACCTTTTCTTGGTCTTGGTCCAAAATGATTATTTACAATTTTATGATAGTTATTAATGCTTTGATTCCCTTTTAAATCTACTCTAACTGTTGGTCCACCATTTGTTTTCCCTGCAATATAACAATGGTCTAATTGATTGTATCTGCCATAAAATTGCACCCATAAATCTTCACTATCTCTTTGTAACTTATTAAAATCTATAATTACACAACTGGTAACTCTACAGTTATTTGCAACGTTATCTTTATCAATTCTAAAAGCAATCACATTTCCTGTTGGCGAATAGCCTTTTCTAAAATACAAACCGCTAACCACTAAATATTCACCTCCAAAAGACAAGTTAGAAACACCTTCAATAAAAACTTTTCCTTCTGTTTCTGCTTCTATTGTTATCGGATTTTCCTTTTCTCCATTTGCAGCAAATTTGATTTCAACATCTTTCCAAATTCCATTTTTCATGATAATCTTATCACCAGGAACAGACTTTTCTATTGCTGTTGCTAACTCTTTTTTATTAGTTACAAATGTGGTTGAGGTTGTTTTGGTTTGACAAGAAATCATCAGAAAAAAGATTCCTAACCTGGCAGCTATTGTATTGATTTTAAGTTTCATTTCAAAAAATTATAAATTGGTTTACCAGTTTGGTTTACCAAATATATGTATATTTGTCTAGTAAACAAATATTTCTTCTTATTATTCAGTAATTTAACACAGAAATGAAAAGAGTATCGTTAGAAACAAAAGAAAAATTTAAACAAGTAAGTACCGCAACTATTGCCACTTATTTGTATAAAAAAGGATTGAGAAATCAATATATACAAGACGTTTATCCCTTAAAAAAAGGAAAAGAGAATATGGTTGGCAGTGCTTTTACGTTAAGGTACATTCCTGCTAGAGAAGATAGAAATCCAATTTCTATATTTCAAAATAAAGAGCATCCACAAAGAGTAGCAGTTGAAAGCTGCCCTGAAGGATCTGTATTGGTTATAGATAGCAGAAAAAATGCTAAAGCAGCATCAGCAGGGTCTATTTTAATAACACGGTTAATGAAAATAGGTGCTGAAGGCATTGTAACCGATGGTGGATTTAGAGATTCTAGAGAAATTGCCGAATTAAATTTTAAGTCGTTTCATCAAAAACCTTCTGCTCCAACAAATTTAACTTTACACGAAGCAATGGACATTAATATACCTATTGGATGTGGAGATGTTGCTGTTTTTCCTGGAGATATTATTGTTGGTGATGATGATGGTGTTATGGTAATTCCTCTTGAAATTGCAGATGAAGTTGCAGAAGACTGTTTGCAAATGACACAATATGAGAATTTTGTGTTAGAAAAAGTAAATAATGGCGCAAAAGTAATTGGATTGTATCCCTTAATAGATGAGTCTATTAAAAAAGAATTTGAAGAATGGAAGAAAAAATAATCTTTTAAACAAACAAAAAAAGCTTCTCAATTTTTGAGAAGCTTTTTGCGGTCTGGACGGAAACAACGCCTATTTAATTTATACATTTCAAAAATACCTTTAAAACATTAACAAACCCTTTTCAAATATATAGTTTTCAGCAATTTATAAAAATATAAAGATTAAGCTAAATTAAGTTAGATTAAAATAAAACAAGTATTTTTAGGGATATATTCGGGATTTTATTAAATTTGATAAAATTTAGAATATATGAGAATACGATATTTTATAAAGAAACAAAAAACTGATTATGTAAGTATTTTTATGAGGTTTTGGGATAGTAACCGAATAGACTTAACTGCAAGAACTGGACTTGTAACAAAATTTGATAATTGGAGCGATACAAAGCAAAAAATTAAGCCTAAAGTTAATGCAAAGCAAAAAGACTTTATAAATAATAGCTTAAAGGATTTAGAGGCTTATATAATTCAACAATATAATATTGATTTTAATAGTAGGCAACCTATTACAAAGAGTTGGTTAAAAGATAACGTAAGTCGTTTTTTTGGTAGAACAAAAAAAGACGAATTACACAAAGCCTATTTTGTGGAATGGATAAAAGAATTTTTACTAACCGCTGAAAATAGAATTTACAAAGGCAATAAAATAACAAAATCTACTAAAGACAATTATACTAAAGTCTATAACAGATTAGTAGAATTTGAAACTTTTACAAATACAAAGTTAAGATTTGAAGATATAGACTTAAAATTTTATACTGTATTTGTAAATTACTGTAAGGATGAAAAGAAATACAGCAACAACACAATAGGTAATTTAATAACTCGAATTAAGTTTTTTTGTCGTCAAATTGAGTTAGAGAATTTGCCTATAAACCCACAATTTAAACACTCCGAATTTATGGCAGTATCAAATAAAACATTTGATATTTACTTAACAGAAACCGAAATAAACAAAGTATATAATTACGACTTTAGCAAGTCTTTACGTTTAGATAATGTAAGGGATTTGTTTATAATTGGTTTGCGAACTGGTTTAAGGGTTTCGGACTTTTTACAACTTAAAAATATTGATATAAATAAAGGGTTTATTGAAATTGAAACAACCAAAACTAAAGAAACCGTTATAATCCCTTTACATAACCAAGTAAAAGAAATAATAAAAAAGAGCAGTAATAAATTGCCTCGTACAATTTCAGACCAAAATTTCAACCTCTACATAAAAGAAATATGCAAAGATGTAGGAATTACGGAAACGGTTAAAGGTGCAATTGTAAACCCCGAAACAAACCGTAAAGAAGTAGGACATTACGAAAAATATAAATTGGTTTCTTCGCACACTTGTAGGCGTTCTTTTGCCTCAAATCTATACGGCAATTTACCTAATATGGTTATAATGTCCATTACTGGACACAAAACCGAAACAAGTTTTTTAAAGTATATTAAAATCACGAAAAAAGAGAATGCCGAAACTTTAAAAAGATACTGGGCGAACCAACAAAAGGAAAATGAATATACTAACGTTTTAAGAGCGGTTAAATAGATTATGAAAATATTAGGAATTGATATAAAAGAGGGAAAATATGTGTCTAATGGCTACAATATGTATGTTAGTAATGGAAATGCAGAACAAACTAAAAAGCTAACAAAAACATATTACATCAAAGACAAAAAAAAGCGGTTAAGTGCAGTCAGAGAGTTACTTAAAAATGAAGATGATACCGAATTAAAAGGACATCATTCTCAACCCAAATTAGGAAACTGGCAAGATTTTGATTTCAAGGATATAAATCAGTTCTTAAAGAAACAAGAAGAAAGTATGTTTTATAATGTTTGGACAGAGGTAAGTAATAAAAGAGCATTAGAAATTGAAGTTTACGTTATTCATTTTTTTAAAAAAATGAATAAATTAAAAACAGAATTTCAAAAAATATGCTACCTAATAGACCAACAATATATAGAACATAGAAAAGTATTTGACCACCCGAAAAGTGATTTACTATATTACAAACAATACAATAATTTAATTTATGATATTATCCAAAATAAAATAAATGAAATTTCTAAAACTACAATTGATACTTTAAGAGAGCCGATAAAATCAACTGTAAAGAAACCTCTAATTTGGAATGCTCAAAAAAACACTATTGGAACTTTATTTGGGCTTTTATCTAACAATGGATTTATAGAGGGCAATAAAACAGATATTGTAAGAGGTCTTACAGATATGTTCGATAATTTAAGTGCATCTTCATTAACTGATAACATCAACTTAAAAGTTAATAAAAGTGAAGCTAAAACAAACTACGATAAGCAAACTACTGAATTATTAAAAGACTGGTTATACTATTTAGGAAAATAGCACCCTATTTGTAAAATATTTCCTTTATCAAAAACACAACTAAAACCCTTTTAAAATAAGGGTTTTTTAATACCCGAAATTTAGCACCCTATACTTTTAGGGTGTTTCAAACAGATTAAAACAGATGCAATTTTGTACTAAAATAAATATAAAATATGGGTGCAAATACAATTCCTGCAATTCAGATACAAGGTATCACAGCAGAAAACTTAATCGGAAAAATTAAAGAAGTTGTAAAAGACTTAATACCAAAACCTCAACCACAAACCAAAACCGATAAACTCTTAACTCGTAAAGAGGTTTGTGCAATGTTACAAATTTCACTTGTTACTTGTCATAATTGGACAAAGCAAAAAATTTTAAATCCGTATAGAATAGGCAATAAATTACGCTTTAAAGAAAGTGAAGTTTTAGAGGCTCTACAATCTGTTAACTCTAAAAATAATCAGTAATGAAAACGCAAATTATTACGGCTTGTTTAGACTTATTAGCAGGGTTTGAACTACAAGAAACAAAAGAGCAAAAAGCTACTTTACAAAGCATTATCGACACTTTAGGGAGCTATCCAAAACCCCAAAATAAAAATAATTTAGTAAGAGCAAAAAGCAATGAAATAGCAAGTTATTTATTTGTTAGCAATGTTAGAAACGCTTGTAAATTATCAACTTTAGGTTACATCAAATTAAACGTTGGTTTCAATAGTATTCAATACAATTTAGAGGATGCTTTAGCTATTCTTATAGATAATATAGAAGTCAAAGAAACCCAAACAATTAAATAGGTTTTAGGTTTTGATTGACGGTATAAAAATAGATGTTCATAGCCTAAATGGTAGCAAATGGCTATCTAATAAGTTGCTCCATTTTCACACATATACAAGTGTAGAAACTGGCGAATTATTAGACGGTACTATTGTAGCCAAATACAAAGGTTTGAAGTTTTTTATTACGCAATCTACTAAATATGAAAACCGTGTTTATTATTCCGTTCGTGGCTCTTTGCATAAGTATTTCAACAATGACAAACACAATGCAAATGATTTTAGTTTCTACGCCTTAAAAGATGTATTAAAAGAACTTGAGCAAAAATTTAGCATCAACCCGAAAACATCAACTTTAAGAAACCTCGAATTTGGTATAAATATCAATACGCCAATAGATGCAAAAGAAGTTCTTAAAAACCTTGTTTGTTATGGAAAATACACATTTGGAACGCTTAAAATTGAGGGCGTAAACGTTGGTAAAAGAGTAGCAAAACAACAAAGTAGCCTAAAAATTTATGACAAAGGCAAACAGTACCAAAAAACTACAAATTTAGTGCGGTTTGAGATTGCAGTACACAAAATGGTTTACTTAAAAAAGTTTGGTATTGTAACGCTTTCAGATTTGCAGGATTTAGATAAAATTGAGCCTTTAGGTAGTGTTTTATTGACTTACTGGAATGATGTCATTTACTATGATAAAAGAATAGCATGGAAACGCTTAACAGAATTTGAGCGTAAAAAGATACTCTACTATGCAACGCCTCGTAATTGGTCGGATTTTGAAATAAAGCAACGATATAGAGCAAAGAAGCATTTTAAAGAGTTGATGCATCAATTTAGCACCTCTACAACCCACAAAGAAATACACAATTTAATAGGTTCTAAATGGTTGGATTTGTCAGCAAAAATATGTCCACAAATTAACCACGATTTAAAGAGCAAAAACGAAAAGAAAAATGTCCACAAATTAACTGTTAGTATACACGGTTATAATGTAGACAAATCCACCTCTAAAAAAGAGAATAAAAAAATACACAAAAACCACCCTCAAAAAAGCCTAAATATGATAGTAAAAAAATGTAAGGTTTGCAGTTCTAATATTTCACAAAAAAGAGCATCAACAATTTTCTGCTCAAAAAAATGTAATAATCATTTTCACGGAAAAAGGCGAACCAAAAGAAACCAACAAAAAAGAAACCTCGAAAAGCAAAATTTAGATAAGCTTTTAAAAATTATCCCAAAAAAGGTTCTTTGGTTTTGGATAACCTATAAAACTAAAAATGATGTTGGATTGTTTTCAGATTATTTGTATCAATCAGAAATAAATACAATAAAAGACTGGATAAATAATATACAACAAGTTTCTATAATTGGTTTTAAGAAAAATGCAAAGCCAATAATCTTAACCAGTTATAGAGCAAGAAAATTAATAAAAGAAATTAACGATATAAATATATAATCTATGGTTTTAGCAATGAATTGTAAAATCACATTTCCACCAACAGAAAGACACAAAGAAACTTTTGTTTTAAAAAAAGTAATATCTGTAAATATAGAAAGTAGTTGGAAATATCTAACTGATAAAGCAACAATAGAACTACCAAGAAAAAGTATACCACTATTTGCAGAAAACAATAGAACAAATTATTACAGTCATAAAGAATACATTAAACAAGGCGACCCTATAAAGATTGAACTTGGCTACAATGGAAATTTAGAGCAGGAATTTGTTGGATATATAACGCAAATTATGGACGGTATTCCAGTAATAATGAAGTTAGAAGATGAAATGTACCAACTCAAAAAACAAGCCGTAAATATTGCGCTATCAAATACAACTTTAGATAAACTACTAAAGAAAATATTACCAAATTATCAAGTAGATGCGTTAGAAATAGAACTGGGTTCTGTTCGTTTTCCAAAAACTACGGTTGCAAAAGTTTTAGAATATTTAAAAGATGAATATAACTTATATAGTTATATGGACGGTAAAAAGTTGGTATGTGGCAAAATTTATGAAGATAATTTTAACGATAAAACCGTAAAACTTCATTTAGAAAAAAATGTAGTAAATAATGATTTAAACTTCAAAAAAAAAGAAGATGTATCAATACGAATAAATGCAATATCGACACTTTCTAACGGCGATAAAATAGAAGTTTTTGTTGGCGATAAAACTGGCGAAGAAAAACAACTAACTTATTACGGAATAGAGTTAAAAGTAGAATTAGAAAAACTTGCAAACAAAGATTTGAGAAAATATAAAGTAGATAAATTCAAAGGTTCTATTAATTGTTTTGGTGTTCCAAGAATTGAACACGGTATAAAGGTCGATTTAAAAAGTAGTTTATATCCAAATAGAAACGGAACGTATTACGTTGATGAAACTAAAATTAGTTATAGTGAAAGTGGATTTAGAAGAAAAGTAACATTAGGCGAAAGAGTAAAATAAAAGTAGAATTATGATAACATCAACAAAACAAAGTCAAGAAAAACAAAAAGAGGCTCAAAGGCTTTTTAACCAAGGGTTAAACAACAAAGAAATTGCCAGTAAATTAGAAGTACAAGAAAAAACAGTAGGCGTTTGGTTAAAGCATTTAAAAGAAAGGTTTATAAAAATGCAGAAAATTGAAAAACAACTTTTGCAAAAAATAGAAGATTATTTGAGTAACAAGGAAACAACGCCAAAAGATTTAAGGGATTTATTTGCATCGTTGCATATTTTAAAAGCCCACCAACTAAAAAAGGTTTGATTTTACATACAATACAACTCTAGTACTCGTTTTTTTTATTAGGGGGCTTGTTCGTTGTTTTAAATAAAATAGTGCGTTAAAACGCTTAAAGTAAAGTGCGTTTGCAAAAAGTTTATTTTTTATAATTATCTACATATTATGTACAAGTATATCATCTAAAAACTACCATTCAATGAAAAATAAAACAAAAATAGATAGTACAAAAGCCTTTAAATACTATTGCTTGGGCTTAAACAGTAAGGAAATAGCAAAATTACTAAATTGTAGTTTTAGAACCGTGCAAAACTATATGAGTACAGAAAAATGGAAACAAAAAAGAGCGAAATATTTATAAAATATTTTTTATATACTTTTGTTAATGGTCTTGAGGGACGACCCCACACAAAGGTAATTATGCTCTTTCTATTGCATTAGATACCATTTTTACAGTCGATATACTGACTATTAGCACTTCTTTTGTAGAGGTGCTTTTTTTATTTACTACATTTGTAATTCCTAAAATGTAAATATTATGACTTCAAAAAAACTTTGCCCTTTTGGTACTGTGGTCGGTATTGGAAACAACCGCAAACGCTTATTTACAGCGTTAGGACACTTAACCCAAAAGGGTTTTATAATTCCTAAAATGTAAATATTATGAGTACGAAAAAGATTAACAGTATCGACCAAGTAAAAGAGTTGTTTAAAAATTATGTTTCGCCTACTTACATAGGCAGTAAAGAATACAACCGTTTAGAATTAAGTCCACAACAAGCAATTTGGAAAAGTCAAAACCTTATGAGGGTTTGCAGTATGGCTTTAATGGGTATTAATGAAAGTTATAGTAATTTTGAAATAAAAGAATTAACCCAAAATTCTAAAGCAGATTTAAACGATGTTATAGAATGTTTAGAAATTGCTACCAAAATGTTGCCTATTGTAGAAATGGAATTTTTGGACAGATTACAAACGGATTTAATCGATTAAACACTTTTTAAAAGCTATTTAAACCTCAACCGTAAAAAGTTGAGGTTTCTTATTTTCTTTTACAAAACTCAAAAACAAAGATACTTTTCGGGATTTTTTCGGGATTTTGCAAAATAAAAAAGAGTTAAACTGTTGATTACCAACAAGATAACTCTTTAATATTGCGGTCTGGACGGGACTCGAACCCGCGACCCCCTGCGTGACAGGCAGGTATTCTAACCAGCTGAACTACCAGACCGTTGCTCTTAGCATACTTACCTTGCGATAAGCGAGTGCAAATATAAGTCGGATTTTAGTATTTGCAAAAGAAAAAGAAAAAAAATTACAAAAACTTTCTTCGGCTAATTAAGTAGCTTGTTAAAACGGTTTCGAAGCCTTCATTACTATTTACCGGAACATACTCTATTTGATATTGCAAGCATTTTGTTTTCAGCTCATTAAAATAGTTTTTTACCGATTTTTGATAGACTTCTTTTATGTTTGAAGCATAAATATTAAGCTCGTTTCCAGTCTCTACATCAACAAATTTTTTGGGTGAATTTTCAAAATCAAAATCTAATTCGTGTTGTTTATCATAGGTATGAAACAAAACAACGTCATGTTTGTTGTATTTTAAATGACGTAAAGCATCAAACAAAGCTTCTTTATCTGTAGTTGTTTGAAACATATCTGTAAACAGAAAAATTAACGACCGTCTGTGAATTTTTTCAGCAATTTCATGTAAAAATCGATAAGTTTCTGTGGTTGATGTTGGCTGTGAATGTAACAACTTTTCTAATTGATGTAAAATCATTTTCCGGTGTCGGTCACTTCCTTTCTCTGGCGCGTAATATTCATAAGAATCAGAATAAATACTTAAACCAATTGCATCTCGTTGTCTTTTTAAAATTTCTGATAATGAAGCAGCTGCAACCGCTGCAAAACCAATTTTATTTAAGTGTCCATAAGTTTGTTTTTCAACAACTGGATAATGCATTGATGCAGAATTATCAATAATAATATGGCACCGAAGATTGGTTTCTTCTTCGTACTTTTTAGTATATAATTTTTCTGTTTTCGCAAATAATTTCCAATCTATATGGCGTGTACTTTCTCCGTTGTTGTACAATTTATGTTCAGAAAACTCAACCGAAAAACCATGAAACGGACTTTTATGCATTCCGGTAATAAAACCTTCTACTACTTGTTTTGCAAGGATTTCGATGTTACCAAGAGCGTTATGTTGTAATTGATTTTCTAAATTCATAATTTAATTTCTTGCGCTCTAAATAAATCATCAACAGTTTGTAACAATTTCATTTTTAAAATCGGGTTGTACGTTGGGTTTTCATTCAAAAAAGCTTGAACAACATCGTAAGCTTCTTTAGAACTATATCTTCCAACAGAGCTGCTTAACCATCTTTTGGGGAAGAAAATATCTCCAGTTAACTGTACTTCTTCTAACTTATTTAAAATAGGTTTTACATACTTTACAGCTGTTTTTTGTCTTAATGGATGATGAATATTGCTCAATGCAGATTGCACCCAAGATTCTTTCTCTCTATTTTCTTTCTTTAAAAGTGATTCCATAAAATAATCTCTTACTTGTTCATCATCAGACAAAGAAGGTGATAACCATTTAAAACGTTCTAATCTATCTGGATTGCTAATTCTTGTTAATTGCTTTTCAAGAATTTCTTTTGATTTTGGATGCTGATAAATTGCTAATTGAGTTGCTATACCTGCATAATCGTTTTCGTTTAAAAAGAGGCTTTTTATGTTTTTCTTTTTACTCCAAATAGCGTACAAAACTTCTTTCCCTTTTTTTGAAACTGCTATAGAACGATACAACCCAAACAAAGTTCTTTTCATATTTGCAGGAGTATTAGATTCTAGAAGTTTTAATACTTTTTGCTCTAATATTTGCTGATTTTCTGCTCTTTGTTTTTCTGTAAAAAACGTCCAATAAATAGTTGCAATTCTTCCTGAAAGATAATTAGAAATCAACTCGTTTTTCTCTAGTAACAATCCGTTTAAAAAAGTAGTAAAAGCAACATCTGCAATTACTTTTTTATTTAAAAAATTTTCATATAAATTAATGTAAGCGTAACCTCTAGCCAAATCGTCATTTATGTTTTTATACGAGTTTATTTTATTGATTTGTATTGGAAAAACTCCATAGCCAAAACCATTATAATTATAAATAACTTGTAACGGTATTTCTAAGCCAACTACTTCTTTAAAATCAAATTCTTTATCAGAAATTGTAACATCCAATATTTTTATTTGATCAGCATATACAAATCCAATTTTAAAGGATTGTGTCCATAATTTTTCTGTATCATCTTCTGCTTTTTGATAGATTTTAAACGAAGTAATTTTTCCGTTTTCGTAATTTATTTCGTCTGAAATAATTGGCCTTCCAGAGTTATTTACCCAAACTTCGCTCCATTCTTTAATATTTTGTGACGATTTTTTATCTAAAATAGTTACCAATTCATTCCAATCTGCATTTGCATTTGCATAGGTTTTTATGTATTCTTGAATTCCACTTTTAAAAGCATCTTTTCCTAAAATATTTTCTAACTGACGCATCATAATTGGCGCTTTGTTGTAAATAATTCTTCCATACAAAGAACCTGCATTTTTTAGATTTCCCAAATACTGTCTAATGGCATTTGTTCCTTGGGTTCTGTCTTCAGAATAAGCACTCGGATAATGTGTCATTGCAAATTGCAACCCGTGATTTACCTCTGGAAAAACTGGATTCATTATTTTATCTGCCATAAAATTGGCAAACACTTCTTTCATCCAAACATCGTTAAACCATTTCATGGTTACCAAATCTCCAAACCACATGTGAGACGTTTCGTGAGCAATTAATTTTGCTCTTCCTAGCTTTCTATTTTTGGTTGCATTTTTATCTAAAAACAAACTAGATTCTCTATACTGAATGGCACCAACATGCTCCATTCCTCCATATTGAAAAGGCGGAATTGCAGCAAAATCCATTTTTTGAAACGGGAATTGATATGCTGTATAATTTTCTAAATAATCTATTGCTTGTTGATGAATTTTAAATATTTGATTTACACTTTCATCAATTTTCTCTTGATTGTTTTCTCGATAAAGAAAGCGCATATCAAAAGCGCCTGGATTTTGAATTGTTTCGGTAAATTTACCCGCAACAAACGAAAATAAATAGGTACTCATTTTATCTGATTCGATAAAACGATGTTCTGTAAAATCCCCTTTAGGAATTTGTTCTTTTTCAAAAGCTCCAGATAACATTTTCCAATCTTTTGGAGCAACAATTGTAAGTGTATAATTTGCCTTAATATCTGGTTGATCAAAACTTGGAAACAACGTACTTGCTCGATCTGGAACTAGTAGTGTATATAAAAAGTCATTATTTCTATTTAACGATAATTCTCCTGCAATAAAATCAATTTCAATACTATTTTCACCTTTTAATAAATGCTTTTTTAAAATGATGATATGTTCATTTTCATGCACTATTTCGGTTTCTTCTCCGTTTACACGAATTGCTTTTATGTTTGATTTCTTCTCGTTAAAGTCTAAAATTAAATCCTGTTTTAAATCTGATAGTGTAGTTGTAATTTTTAGCTGACTCGGAATTACTTCTGCTTTTGTTTTTGGAATTTCAAACTTTAGTTGATAGGTAACATTTGAAACTTGTTGTTTTCTGTAGGTAGCTAATTGCAATGAAATTCCTTTTTCTAAAAACGCTTTAGGAATTGATTCTTCATCACAAGAAATAAAAAGAAAGAGAATCAAAAAAACAGAAATAATTGGTTTCATATAGAATAGGTTTAAGTTCTAAAAATAAAAAAAGGTTTGACCAACGCCAAACCTTTTCCTATATATTAAAATTGTTAAAACAATTTGTTTTTACATTGCTGCATCAATTTTACTTGTGTATACATTTTTAGGTGCAACACCAACTTGCTTATCTACAACTTCTCCGTTTTTAAATACTAAAACTGTAGGAATATTACGAACTCCATATTTTGCAGCAAATTCTTGATTGGCATCAACATCAACTTTACCAACAATAGCTTTACCCTCATATTCTTTATAAATTTCATCAACAATTGGCCCAACCATTCTACAAGGTCCACACCAAGCTGCCCAAAAATCAACCAAAACTGGTTTGTCAGATTTTAATACTACTTCTTCAAAGTTTGCATCTGTAATTTCTAATGCCATAATATTTATTTTTAAGTTGATTATTCTATTTTACTCTACAAAAGTAATCAAATATTTTTCTTTACCATTTATAAAAAATTACTTTTTACAATAGAAGTATCAATAGTTTTTATATTAAAAAACTGCCTTAGCAATAGCCTTAATGTTTGATGATTTCCCCATAGAATAATAATGTAAAACAGGAATACCTGCTTGCAATAATTCTTTAGATTGTTGAATTGACCATTCTATTCCTACTTGCCTTACCGCTTTATTATCTTTGCATTTTAGAATTTCATTAATTAAATTATTCGGCAAATCGACTTTAAATCTATGTGGAATTAAATTCAATTGTTTTTTTGTTGCTATTGGTTTTAATCCCGGAATTATTGGCACAGTAATTCCTTCTACTCTGCATTTTTTAACAAAATCAAAATATTTTTGATTGTCAAAAAACATTTGAGTAACAATGTAATTTGCACCATTTTCAATTTTTTGTTTTAAAAAATGAATGTCAGAATCTAAACTCGGAGCTTCCATGTGTTTTTCTGGATATCCAGCAACACCAATACAAAAATTAGTTTTTGAAGAATTTAGCAACGCATCATCTAAATATTTTCCGCTATTTAAATCCTGTATTTGATTCACCAATTCTAACGCAAATTGATGCCCTTCTTTTTCTGATTTAAAATACGTTTCGTTTTTTACGGCATCGCCACGAAGCGCCACAACATTATCAATTCCTAAAAAATCTAAATCGATTAAAAAGTTTTCTGTATCTTCTTTTGTAAAACCTCCACACAAAATATGTGGCACAGCATCTACTTGATATTTATTCTGAATAGCAGCACAAATCCCAACTGTTCCTGGACGTTTTTTAATAACTTGTTTTTTTAACAATCCGTTTTCTAATTCTTTGTACGTATATTCTTCTCGGTGATATGTTACATCTATAAATGGTGGATTAAACTCCATTAACGGATCAATATTATCAAAAACAGATTGTATGTTTTGCCCTTTTAAAGGCGGTAAAATCTCAAATGAAAACAATGTTTTTCTGTTTGCTTTTTTTATATGTTCTGTTACTTTCATGTTTGTTAAACTTTATTTTTTGGTGTTACCTTTCAGGTAGCGCTTTTCACTATACCTGTCTGCCGGCAGGTATTTTTATTGACAACTTTTCGACTGCGCTCAAAAAGACAACAAAAAGGATGTCGTTTCAATCGCTAACGCAGATTTATTCTTCAGCTAAAGTTGCATGCAACCATTTTCTTGCTTTCTCTTTTGTAATTCTTTTTCTGTTTGCGTAATCTTCAACTTGATCGGTGGTGATTTTCCCTACACCAAAATATTTTGCTTCTTTATTTGCAAAATAATAGCCAGAAACTGCAGCTGCAGGCCACATCGCTAAACTTTCTGTAAGTTGTATTCCTATTTTTTCTTCTACATCTAATAAACTCCAAATAGTTTCCTTTTCTAAATGATCTGGACAAGCTGGATATCCTGGTGCTGGACGAATTCCTTTATAACTTTCTTTGATTAAATCGTCATTGGTTAAATCTTCATTAGCCGCATAACCCCAATGTTTTGTTCTAATTTGTTTGTGTAAATATTCTGCAAAAGCTTCTGCAAATCGATCGGCAATTGCTTGCGCCATTATTGCATTATAATCATCTTCTTTTGCTCTGTAACTTTCTGCTAATTCTTGCGCACCAAAAATACCAACACTAAATGCGCCCATATAGTCTTGTTTGTTTGACTCTTTCGGGGCAATAAAATCTGCCAACGCATGATTTGGAATTCCTTCTCGTTTTTTTAATTGCTGGCGTAAGGTTCTAAAAACGGCGATTTCTTTTCCTTTCTTTTGGATAGAAATATCATCGTTGTTTATAGAATTTGCTTCAAACAAACCAAAGATGGCTTTGGGTTTCAATAATTTTTTTGCAATGATTTCTTGTATCATTTGTTGTGCTTCTTCATACATTATTGAAGCTTGTTCACCCACAACCTTATCGGTTAAAATAGCTGGAAATTTCCCATGCAAATCCCAACTTCTAAAAAACGGGGACCAATCTATAAATGGCAACAATTCTTTTAAACTTAATTGCTCTAAAACTTGAACTCCTAATTGATTTGGTTTCACAATTTCAGAAGTTTTCCAATCAATTCTATATTTTCTTTTTCTGGCTTCTTCAATAGAAATATATGATTTTTCTTTCCCTCGTTTTAAAAACTTGGTTCTGAATTCATCATAATCTTTTTTCATTTTGGTGACATATTCTTTTGATGATTTTTTATTCAATAAATCACCCACAACAGTTACCGCTCTCGATGCGTCATTTACATGAACCACCGCATTTTTGTATTGCGTATCAATCTTTACAGCTGTGTGAGCCTTAGATGTTGTTGCTCCTCCAATAAGCAACGGTAATTCAAAATTTTGACGTTGCATTTCTTTTGCTAAATACACCATTTCATCAAGTGATGGTGTAATTAATCCAGACAAACCAATGGCATCAACTCGTTCTTTGATTGCGGTTTCAATAATTTTTTCTGGCGGAACCATTACACCTAAATCAACAATTTCATAATTGTTACACGCCAATACAACGCTTACAATATTTTTCCCGATATCGTGCACATCGCCTTTTACAGTTGCAATTAATATTTTTCCTACTGGTTCTTGTTTATCTCCTTTTTCTGCCTCTATAAACGGATTTAAATAACCAACGGCTTTTTTCATAACTCGAGCAGATTTTACCACTTGCGGTAAAAACATTTTTCCTGCTCCAAACAAATCTCCAACCACATTCATTCCTATCATTAAATGACCTTCAATCACTTCAATTGGCTTTTCTGCTTCTTGTCTTGCCTGCTCAATATCTTCAATAATAAACGCATCAATACCTTTTACTAAAGCATGCGTAATTCTGTCTTGCAACGGATTTTCTCTCCAAGATAAATCCAACCCTTTTTCAACTTTTGATCCTTTTACCGTTTCAGCAAAATCTAATAAACGTTCTGTAGCATCTTCTCTTCGGTCTAAAATAACATCTTCTACTCGTTCTAATAAATCCTTTGGGATATCATCATATACTTCTAACAAAGCTGGATTTACAATCCCCATGTTCATTCCTGCCTGAATCGCGTGATATAAAAACACAGAATGCATTGCTTCTCTAACACCATCGTTTCCTCTAAATGAAAATGATACATTACTGACACCTCCACTTACACTTACATTTGGTAAATTTTGACGAACCCAACGCGTTGCTTCTATAAAATCGAGTGCATTTTTACGATGTTCTTCCATTCCTGTTGCCACAGGAAATATGTTTAAATCAAAAATAATATCCTCAGATGCAAAATGGACAATGTCCACTAATATTTTATAAGATCGTTTTGCTATTTCTATTCTTCTGTCGTAATTATCAGCTTGCCCTTCTTCATCAAAAGCCATCACAATTACTGCAGCTCCATATCTTTTAATTTGTTTTGCTTCCAAAATAAATTTATCTTCTCCTTCTTTAAGTGATATTGAATTTACTACACATTTTCCTTGAACAACTTGCAATCCAGCTTCAATAATTTCCCATTTTGAGCTATCAATCATAATAGGCACTCTACAAATATCGGGTTCGGCAGCAATCAAATTTAAAAAACGAACCATTGCTTCTTCTCCATCTATCAAACCATCATCAAAATTAATATCTATAATTTGTGCACCACCATCTACTTGATGACGAGCAATGTCTAATGCTTCATCAAATTTCTCTTCTTTTATTAATCGCAAAAATTTACGAGATCCTGCTACATTTGTTCGTTCTCCAACATTAATAAAATTACTATGTTCATTAAGAATCAAAGGTTCTAAACCTGATAGCTTCATGTATTTTCTCCCCTCTCCAACCTCTCCCCAAGAGGAAGAGGCTTTTTCAAACTGCTTATTTTTATCTTTATCGCTCATTTTAAAATGATGTTATTTTTTTAATGATTTAAAACTCGAAAGGTTTTAAAAACCTGACAGGTCTCCTTTTTAATTTCCTAAACCAGCTTCCCTTCCCTTTGGGAAGGGATTGAGGGATGGGATCTAGGTTTGTATTTAGCGGCAATCTTCGCAATAACACGAATATGTTTTGGACTTGTTCCACAACATCCTCCAATAATGTTAATTAAATTTTTCTTTAAATATTCTTCAATTTGTTCTCCCATTTCTTCAGGTGTTTCATCATATTCTCCAAATGCATTTGGTAACCCTGCATTTGGATGTGCAGAAATTGCAAAATCTGTTTTATTTGCAATTACTTCTAAATGTGGTTGTAATAAACTGGCTCCTAATGCGCAATTAAACCCAACAGATAATAATGGAATGTGAGAAACAGAAATTAAAAAAGCTTCAGCTGTTTGACCAGACAATGTCCTTCCAGAAGCATCTGTAATTGTTCCACTTAACATCACAGGAATTTCAATATTTTTTTCTTCTTTTACTTGTTCAATAGCAAACAAAGCTGCTTTTGCATTTAAAGTATCAAAAACAGTTTCTACCAATAACAAATCGACTCCGCCATCAACCAGCGCTTCTACTTGTTGTTTATAGGCAATTCGTAAATCATCAAAAGTTACTGCTCTATATCCTGGATCATTAACATCTGGAGACATACTTGCTGTCCTATTTGTTGGACCAATAGAACCAGCTACAAAACGAGGTTTATTTGGTTCTCTATTTGTAAAATCAACTGCAACTTCTTTTGCTATTTTTGCTGATTGATAATTCAACTCATACACCAAATCTTCTAGTTGATAATCTGCCATCGCAATGGTAGTCCCAGAAAATGTGTTGGTTTCTATAATATCTGCACCCGCTTCAAAGTATTTTGCATGAATAGTCTTAATAGCTTCTGGTTGCGTAATTGAAAGCAAATCGTTATTTCCTTGTAAAGGAGTCGGATACTCTTTAAATCGTTCTCCTCTAAAATCTTTTTCTGTAAATTTATAGGCTTGTAGCATGGTGCCCATTGCACCATCTAGCACAAGGATTCTTTTTTGTAGTTCTTTATAAATAGTGAGCATTTTCTAGCGCTTGTTTTAAATCGTTTATAATATCGTTTACGTGTTCCAATCCGAATTCTAATATGTCTTTAACAATAATAAATTATACTTTTTTGCTGCTTTTTCAAGAATCTCAAATCTAAAATATCTACTACCAGATTTGTTGGAGTTTCTGCGTATAAAACTTTTAACATGTAGTTGCTTTAACTCCATTTTATTTTTTATTGATTCTGTATAATCAAAAGTCAAATGCATCAATAAATTGATGTACTTACTAGAAAAATGTTAAAAAGAGTTATTACAATTACTCGTCAGTAATTGTTTTTTGAGTTATCTATCCAATTTCTGATAAATGAATCTGAAATTAAGTAGAATTTAGCACCTTCTTCACTAAGTGTAAAGGGTTGCTAAGGCTTCAACGGGTCTAATCCCTCCGCCTTTCTTGATAACATTGTCAATAAGTTATTGAACTTTCTGAGCACAAATATTCAATAAGTAAAAGTTAATAACCAAATTTATTTTTACTTATTTTTAAAAATATTATATGGTATCGTTTTGCTGTTACATTTTTAAGCGTACATTTGCAGTCAATATTTCGAGGAAAAATTTGAACTGATTGCAACCTCAATAAAAAAAGCTAAAGCAGTAATTATCTACTTCTTTTTAGCGACCAAGCAATCTTTTTTCATTTTTTAAAAACAATTTAAAAAGAAAAATATGTCATATTTATTTACTTCTGAATCTGTTTCAGAAGGTCATCCAGATAAAGTAGCTGATCAAATTTCAGATGCTTTAATTGATAATTTTTTAGCTTTTGACGCTGATTCAAAAGTTGCTTGTGAAACTTTGGTAACAACTGGTCAAGTTGTATTGGCAGGAGAAGTAAAATCAAAAACGTATTTAGATGTTCAAAAAATTGCACGAGATGTAATTAACAAAATTGGATACACAAAAAGTGCATATATGTTTGACGGAAGTTCGTGTGGAGTTTTCTCTGCTATTCATGAACAATCTCCTGATATTAATCAAGGAGTTGATAGAGCAAACAAAGAAGAACAAGGCGCAGGAGATCAAGGAATGATGTTTGGTTACGCAACCGACGAAACCGAAAATTATATGCCTTTGGCGTTAGAGTTATCGCATCGTTTGTTAATTGAATTGGCAGAATTAAGACGTGAAAATAAAGACATTACCTATTTACGTCCAGATGCAAAATCTCAAGTAACTATTGAATATTCTGATGATAATATTCCGCAAAGAATAGATGCCATTGTAGTTTCTACTCAGCACGATGATTTTGATAAAAGTGATGAAGTGATGTTAGCTAAAATTAAATCTGACATTGTAAACATTTTAATTCCGAGAGTAATTGCAAAATTACCTGCGAATATTCAAACATTATTTACAGATAAAATCACCTATCATATTAACCCAACAGGAACATTTGTAATTGGTGGTCCACATGGAGATACTGGATTAACAGGACGTAAAATTATTGTTGATACATACGGAGGAAAAGGTGCACACGGTGGTGGAGCTTTTTCTGGAAAAGATCCTTCTAAAGTTGATAGATCTGGAGCGTATGCAACAAGACACATTGCTAAAAACTTAGTTGCTGCAGGAGTTTGCAAAGAAGTTTTAGTACAGGTTTCTTATGCAATTGGTGTGGCAAAACCAACAAGTATCAATGTTGAAACCTACGGAACATCCACTTTAAATTTAACAGACGGAGAAATTAGTAAAATTGTGGAAAGTATTTTTGATATGCGTCCTTATTTTATTGAACAACGTTTAAAATTAAGAACTCCAATTTATTCTGAAACTGCTGCTTATGGACACATGGGAAGAACTCCAGAAGTAAAAACCGTAACATTTTCTAATCCTATGGGAGAAACCGTTTCGCAAGAAGTAGAAACGTTTACTTGGGAAAAATTAGATTATGTTGATAAAGTAAAAGAAGCGTTTGGTTTTTAAAAACTAGAACACAATATATTTAAAACCTCAAGCTTGTTTGTTTTGGGGTTTTTGTTTTACTAACCTTTTTTGCTTTAAAAAAATTGCTCTATTAGAAATAATTTAGTTTGTTTATAAAATCATTTTTGGGTAACTTAGCTCTTATTCTGAAATGGTTTCAGTATTAAAAACGCTTAATTTATTTCTGTTAAAATTGGCGGAAAAAAAATTCACGATATCACCTTATTTAAATGGCATTTATAGACTATTATAAAATACTTGGAGTTAAAAAAAACTCAACCGAAAGTGATATTAAAAAGGCGTACCGAAAATTAGCCCGAAAACATCACCCTGATTTAAACCCTAATGATAAAGAAGCTGAGAAAAAATTTAAAGAAATAAACGAAGCCAATGAAGTATTGAGCAATGCTGAAAATCGAAAAAAATATGATAAGTACGGTGAGGATTGGAAGCATGCAGATGAAATTGAGAAAGCAAGACAGCAACAACAATCACAAAAAAGATATCAAAATCAGTCAACTAACGATTTTTCAGATAGCGATTATTCAGATTTTTTTGAATCTATGTTTGGGGGTCAAGGAAAGAGAAAAAATAATGTTGGTTATAAAGGGCAAGATTACAATGCAGAATTACATCTTACGTTAAAAGATGCATACACAACCCATAAACGCACGTTAACAATTAATGGTAAAAATATTCGTCTTACGATTCCTGCTGGTGTTAAAAATGAGCAAGTAATAAAGATTAAAGGACAAGGAGGCAAAGGATTAAACAACGGCCCAAATGGCGATTTGTTTATACGTTTTTCTATTCAAAATCATTCCAAATTTAAACGAGATAATAACAATCTCTTAAGCACTTTAGATATCGATTTATACACGGCAATGCTAGGTGGTGATATTACTATTGATACTTTTGACGGCAAGGTAAAATTAAAAATAAAACCTGAAACTCAAAACGGAACAAAAGTAAAACTAAAAGGAAAAGGTTTTCCTGTGTATAAAAAAGAAGGTGATTTTGGTGACCTATACATTACATATAATGTAATATTACCGACTAAGCTTAACACTAAGGAAAAAGAATTATTTAATCAACTAATTAAATTAAGATCAACATGAGTTTAGAAAACTTTATCCCACTTAATCAATTGTGCACACATTATAGAGTTGAAATGTCATTCTTTACTAATTTGAATGAATTTGGTTTGATTGAAATTATAACGATAGAACAATCTCTCTTTGTCCATAAAGATAAGGCGAGTGATATTGAAAAAATTATACGAATACACAATGAACTTGATATTAATTTAGAAGGAATTGATACAATTTTTAATTTATTGGAAAAAATAAAAAAGTTGCAATCTGAGTTAATCACTACAAAAAACAGACTTAGATTGTATGAAGATTAATCTGTAGAATTTAAAAGAGCTGCTCTTAAAAGTTTAACCTATCCTATAAAATATTCACTTATATTATTTTTTAAAAATAACTCCTTTTAATTTTTTCATTAGCTTTTTCTTAATATCGGTTGGGTACGAGCGTTCTCCCATAAATACATCGGTCATTGCTTCACTAAATCTATTTCCGTATTTTTTCATTAAAAAATTTCTTGCCTTTTCGTTTTCATAAAAAAGCTTTGACAAAAACACTCCTGTCTTTAACTCGGGAAGTAATACTTCATTTAACTTAGCATTGTATATTTCTTCTGTTTTAACGCTATTAAGTTTACTTTCGATCAGAGATTCTGCTGCCATTATACCTGTTAGTATTGCATTAGAAATTCCTTCAGCTGTAACAGGATCTGCAAAACCAGCTGCATCACCAACTAACATTACATTTTTTCTGTAAAAACCATCCTCTCTTGGTGACACTGGTATTTGAAATCCATGAAACTCTTCATTAACAACTTTTGTGATTCCTAAAGTTCTTAAATATTCTTTATAGTGTTTTTTTAAATCAATTTTTGTTCTTCTTGCTGATGCAACTCCAATAGATAAATGATTCTTTTTTGGAAAACTCCATCCATATCCAAGCGGTACGGCATCAAAATCAAATCTAACTTCTTTTGATAATCTGTCAAAATCTTCTGAAGAAACTTCAACTTCATATTCTAGTGCTGGAATTAAATATCTTGTTTCTTCCCAACCTGTAAGTTTTGCTGTTGGACTTAATGCACCGTCTGCTGCGATTACAAATTTTGATTTTACATCTCCTTGACTAGTATGAAGTGTAATATCTTCTCCAAAAGTGATGTTTTTTAACTTGTGGTTTTCTAATAATACAATCCCTGCTTTTTTTGCTTTCTCAACAATTAAATTATCAAAATCATCACGCATTATCATACTAATAATGGGTTCGTCTCTTTTAGGAGATAAATAAATTCCTGCTTTATCAAAATTCACATTAATTTTATAAAATTCACGCTCTACAACAGAACTTACATCAAAAGGCATTTTTCTTCTACCTCTAAATACAAATCCACCTCCGCAAGTTTTATATCTTGGTAATGTTTCTTTTTCAATTAAAACTACAGAAATTCCGTTTTCTGCCAATTTCAAAGCAGCTGAAGCTCCTGCTGGACCACTTCCTATTACCGCCACATCAAATGTTCTCATTCTTTAAATTTTGTCAAATATAATATTTAAAAAAACAAAATTTAAACTTATCATCAAATTAATAATTATAAGTTATATTTTACACTAAACACTATAAACCTTGGTTGTATTACATAAGTAGAAGTACTATTAAAAATAGCGTTGCTATTGTCACTATTAATAGAAGTGGTGTTAAAAGCGTTTGTCATTTCTAACGAATATTCCAATTTGCTATCTTTCTTTTGATAGATTAAGTTTAAATCTAAAAAACTATAATTATTTAGCGTTCTAGTTTCATTTTTATAATTATTATAAGTATATCTAGAAGTAAATGTAAAGTTTTTTAGAAATAAAATATCTAAATTTAAATATGGACTGTGTGTATAAAACTTATTTATATTTCCACCTTGATTGTAGTCATTAATGATAGCATTGTATCCAAGATCAAAATTTGGAGCAGTTCTAAAATTAGAGCTAATTCCTACTTTATATGTTTGAGAAAAACTCTTCGAATCTCTTTCTTCTTCAACTCTAATTGGTGGAGTATTAGAATTATTGTCTGTGTCTCTTAAAGAAGCAATTGTACTTGTAGATCTAGATAACGAAACCGTTGCACCTAAAGTTCCTTTAATTTTACCAATTGTTTTTTGCATATTAGCAGAACCCGATAAAGATTCGTTTGGGAAAGCCGAATTTATAGAGGTAGATATTTGATCTACCCCAACTGGCAAAATACTTCCTGTTATAGCGTTTATTCTTTTATTATAATTAATTGATGCAAATACGTTGGTATAATTAAACATATTAAAACTAAAATAATTTAATCTAGCATTGTGAGAATAAGAACTTTCTAAGTTTCTGTTCCCAGAATACAAACGGTTATAATTGTTAAACACATACCCTTGTGCAACACTATTAATATCAGTAAAACTAACTATTTTACTATAAGACAAACGTAACGATTCAGATTTTTTTAATTGCAATAATATAGATGCACTTGGTAAAAACTGACTAAAATTATCGTCTCTAACTGTTCCTAATTGTGTGTTTTTAGCAGAATACAAATGCAATGTTCCTCCTTGGGTAAAAGTAAAAATTCCTGTAATAAATTTATATTCAAAACCTGCATATAAATCATTAAAATCATAGGCTACATCATTTAGTGTTGATGGAGTTGTAATTGCATTTTGTGAACCATTTAATGTTTCAAAAATACTAGAATTAAATTGCTGATTACTTATTGTTGCACCAACATTAAAATTGATGTTACTCTTAGAATTTATTACGTAATAATAATCTAATTTAGCGTCTAACTTGTTTGTTTTTATACGTTTATTTTGTGAAACATCAAATGAAATTCCGTTTACTGGAGCTGTTAATGTTAACAAATTAGCAAATGATAGTTGTTGTAAATTTGCATTGTAAAAAGGATCTTCGTCTTGCCATAAATGTTGTGCACTTAACGCAAAAATATTTTTCTCATTTAATGTATAATAATAATTCAAATTCTGATTGATAGAAAATGGATTTTGATTTTGTGCTTGAAGTATATTTCCAGGTATTTGAGAAGATGTAAATAATTGATTCTCTTTTTGATCAGAAATTTTAGCAAAAAAATCGTAATCAAACTGATTGTTTAAATTTGGTCTATAACTAGAGCTTAACTTAAACAGTCCTAAATTAGAATTTTGTGTAGAATTACTTGTTGTGCTTTCTGTAAATGCATTGTTTATATAATTTCTTGTGCTACCTTGTTCTAATTCGGTTTTCGTTGATGAATAAATAGCAAAACCACTTAAATCTAATGTTTTTTTAGGAGAATAACTAAAATTAGCTGCAGCAAATTTAGAGTCAATTTCTTTTGCTCTATTATTTTGTAAAGTTAAAAATCCAATATCTGAAGATGCTACATTAAATCCTGTTCCCGAATTTCCACTAGGTCTAAATCCGCCTGTAAACCGAAAATAATCTCTTCTTGTAAATGGCATTTTACCAATATTATTAATATCCGTTATTAAATTAATACTGTATTTTGGATTGTAATAAAATAACTTTGGGTTTGCAACAAATCTATTATCTCTACCAACACCTGCATTAATTTCTCCAAACCAAAAATTCTTTTTGCCTTCTTTTAATTTGATGTTAATTGCCAAATTATCAGTATTATCTTGAACTCCTTTAAGCTGTCCTACTTCGCTAAAGTTCTTTAATATTTGGACTTTATCAATTGCATTTGCTGGAATATTTTGTACTGCAATTTTAGAATCACCATCAAAAAAATCTTTCCCTTCTACAAGTACTTTTCCAACTTTCTTTCCTTCTACTTCAATTTCTCCATCAGAATTTACTTCAACTCCAGGTAGTCTTTTTAAAACATCTCCCAATTTTTTTTCTGTACCAACTTTAAAAGAATCTGCATCATAAACTAACGTATCTCCTTTTATAGAAACTGGAATTTTATACGTTATATTAACTTCGTCTAATGTATTATCTGGCATTAAAATAATATCTTTAATAATATCTTCTGATTTAGTATTGAGAACAATATCAGAAGTTTTATTACCAATATAACTCGCTTTAATACTATATGATGTATTTTCTTTTAGAGTTAATTTATAATTCCCGTTAGCATCTGTAAATCCGTAAGAATCTAGAGCGTTTGTTATTTTATTTAATGCAATTACGTTTGCCATTTCTAAAGGTTCTCCAACGCTATCTTTTACAATACCGGTTAGTTTAATTTGGGCATTAGAAACCCCAACAATCAATAAAATGATTGCAAAAAAATATTTTTTCATAAAAAGTTGATTTTAATTTTTACCCTCTGCCTCTGCCGCCTTGACGGTTTCCTCCTCTACCTCTAAATTGCTCGCGCATTTCATCAGTTTTTTTCTTTACAATTTTATTGTATTCTTCTCTAGTCACCTTTTTTCCTTTTTTAGGCATTTTTAAAGTCACTTTTTCTTCTGGATTTAGAGTTATTTCTGTACATAAAACAGTTGTTGTACCTGCATTTACTTCTAAAATTAACCCAGGCAAACCCCAATATTCTCCTGGGCCTTGACTCACAGGTATTTGCGGCGTGTACCAAGCAGTAACAATCATTGTTTTTGGTTTTTCTTCTTTCTTTTCTTCGGTGTTATCATTTCCTCTTCTACTAAAAGATGATAAACTAAATGGATCAACTTCTTTAACTAGTGTAGCTTTATAACAAATGTAATTTCCTATTTTTTTGGTTTCTGCTCCAAGTTTCCAATCTGGTTTTGTGCCACTTTCTGTAATTAAAAATTGTTTTCCAAAAAATTCTGATTCTTCTAAAACAATTCCTTCTTTTGTGTTTTTATATTTTAATCCGCTACCAAAACTCATCATTCCACCAAATCTACTTCCATCTTGTCTTCCAGGAGCACCTAATTTTGCTTCCTCTTTATATGTAGATTCTGTTTGATTAAAGTTTAAAACAAATGTTTTTTCTAAAAACCCTTTCATTCTTTCTGCAATACGTTTTTTTTGATCTTCAGACATTTGTCTTCCGCCAAAATTCATATCCATTGTTGTTTTAGACATATAAACTGCTTTTCCTTGAAAGTTTTTTTGTGAATTTGCCGTTACAGTTAGTAACGCAAAAAATAGAATAAAAAGTGATCTCATTTTTAATTGATTTAAATAAATTATTCTTCTAATGTGAGTTAGACATCTTAATTTATAAAAGGTTTAATAATTAACCACCAATTCTTATTTCTATAGTACTTCCTTTACTGTTTCTTCTTGTTTTAAATTTCTCCATCATTTCTTTGGATTTTTTATCCATAATTTTTTCATATTGTTTTTGAGAAACTACTTTTCCTTTTTTTGGCTCTTCTATTTTAAATTTTTCTGAAGGATTTAGTATAATTTCTGAACAAATAATTGTTTGCTTTCCTTCTCTTATTTCTAAAATCAATCCAGGTAATCCAGAGTAATTTTCTGGCCCATTACTAACTGGAATTGTTGGCGTGTACCATGCTGTTGTAACAACATCTACTTTTTCTTTTTTCTGTGTTACTTTTCCGTCTTCTACATTCATATTTGTTCTTTCTTCTTGCCTTGTATATGTTGCTTTATAGCACGTATAGATTCCAATATTTTTTGTTTCATCAGACAGTTTCCAATCGTATTTTGGTAATGTATCTTTTATCAAAAAACGTTTTCCCATAATTTCAGTTTTGTTTACAAAACGATTTCTCTTTGTGTTTTTGTAATAAACATCATTTCCTCCGCTAGAACCCATAACCATAACATTCATCCCATTTGCTGGAATTCCTGCTGGAGCAGATAACTTTTTTTCTTCTTTATAAATGGATGCGTTTTTATCAAAAGTTAACACAAAAGTTTTTTGAAATTGTTTTTTCATCATTGCTTCAAACTGCGTTTTTTGAGCATCACTCATTGTAGAGTTTTTCCCTCCAATTTTTATATCCATTTTTCGATGGGTTTTATAGGTTGCTTTTCCTTGAAAATTTTGAGAATATAAACTTTCAGCAACCACTAGTAATACAATTAAAATTTTAGTTTTCATTGGTCTTATTTTTATCAATTATTTTTATGAGTCCTTTTACTCCTTTTTTAGCTTTCACTATTAGGTTATCTATATTTTTACTTTCTCCACTAACAGTAAAAGACCCTTTCATTTTATTCTTTGAATTTAGAAGGTCAAATTTAAAAATCAGTTGTATTTGTTGTTCGGTTGAATTAAAGGCAAAAAGTTCTTTTGTAGTTTCCCAATTAATCGATTTAAAATCGGCTGAAGAATTTACCGAAAACGTTAATGATGTAATCTTAGTTTGAATTACACTACCCTTTTTATTTGTGTTTTTTACTTCTTGTGCATTTACTGCCACAATGCAAAAAACGATTGCTAGAAAGAATATTTTTTTCATCTATTTTGGGTTAATTTAACGATACAAATATGAAACTTTAATAAATACTGTTAGGTTAATAAGTGTTAACGTGTGTTAATTGATAGATTATTATATCTCATAACTACTTACCTTTGGATTATGAATACAAAAAAATATCGTTGGTTATTATATGTAATTTCCTTAACAATTATAGCAACAATTTCTGTACAAATTTTTTGGAATTACAAAAATTACCAACAAAATAAACAACGTGTTTTAAATGAAATACAAATAAGTTTAGACACTGCTATAGAAGAATATTTTGCAGACATTGCTAAAAATTCTAGAGTTGCTTTTTTAGACACTTCTTCTGACAGTATAAGCTCATCAAAAAAAATGAAAGCTTTTTTGTCTAAAGTAAAATTAGATACTTTTTTTAAAAAATCATCAGTAGAGAAGAAAAGTTTAAATTTAAAGCATTTTACTATTGAATCTTCAGATATTAAAGGGATAAGTATTTTTAAAGGTAAAAAAGTTGATAGTATAGATCGGTTAAAGGGATTTGCAAATAAAATAATTATTTCAATTTCGCAAGATTCTATTGAGTTTGATAAATTAAATCCTTATTTTGAAAAAGAATTAAATCGTAAAAAAATAATGCTTCCTTTTAGCTTTATACATTATCAAGATGATTCTATTAAAAAAGAATTTTTCTCAAAAAATGTAAAGTGGAAAGGAGACATTAAAATGTTTTCAAAATCTACCTATTTAAAAACCAATGAAAAACTGCAATTATTAATAAACAATCCTAATAAAGAAGCACTTAAAAGAAGTTCTACCGGAATTTTATTATCCTTATTTTTATCGTTGGCAGTTATTTTATGTTTATTTTACTTGTTAAAAATCATTAATAAACAAAAGGAATTAGCCGAAATTAAAAATGATTTAATTAGCAATATTACACACGAATTTAAAACACCAATTACTACAGTTTCTGCTGCAATTGAAGCTATAAATACTTTTAATGCAATCGATGATAAAGAAAAAACAAAAAAATACCTTGCTATTTCTTCGTCACAATTAAAAAAATTGCATCAAATGGTAGAAAAACTATTAGAAACTGCAACGCTAGACAGCGAAAAATTATTACTCCAAAAAGAAGAAATTGATGTAGTTTCTTTAGTAAAAAACATTGCTTTAAAAAACGACTTTAATTCAGAAAAAAAGAGCATTCAATTTGCTAGTAGTGCAGATAAATTACTAGTTTACTTAGATCCTTTTCATTTCGAAAACGCTATTTCTAACTTAATAGATAATGCACTAAAATATGGCGGAAACGAAATTGAAGTTCATATAAATCGCGTGCTTGATACGTTAGAAATTACTGTTGCAGATAACGGAAACGAAATTGAAAAAAATCAACGAGAAAAGATATTTGATAAATTTCATAGAATTCCGAAAGGAAATACGCATAACGTAAAAGGATTTGGAATTGGATTGTATTATACCAAAAAAATTGTAGAAAAGCATGATGGTAAAATTCAATTATTACCAAGCTTAACCAATACAATTTTTAAAATAACTTTGCCAATATGAGTTCTAACATAAAAATTGTTTTAGCAGAAGACGAACCTAGTTTAGCCCAAATTATTAAAGAGAGTCTAGAAACCAGAAATTTTGATGTTTTTTTAGCAAATAATGGGATTGAAGCGTATAATTTGTACAACTCAAAAAAGCCAGAAATTTTAGTATTGGATGTAATGATGCCTCTTAAAGATGGATTTACATTAGCAAAAGAAATCAGAAAAGAAAACAAACACATACCAATCCTTTTTTTAACCGCAAAATCGCAAACAAAAGATGTATTAGAAGGATTTAAAAATGGTGGAAATGACTATTTAAAAAAACCTTTTTCGATGGAAGAGTTGATTGTTCGGATTCAATCACTATTAAATAGAAATGATTTAAAAACTGATATAAATAAAATCAACATTGGTAATTATATTTTTAATCATACAAAACAAACTTTAGAATATAAAGAAAACCTTATTTTACTAACCCACCGAGAATCAGAACTACTTTTACTCTTATCTCAAAAGAAAAACGAATTAGCAGAAAGAACTTTTATTTTAAAAAAGCTTTGGGGCAATGATGATTTCTTTAGTGCCAGAAGTATGGATGTTTTTATAACCAAACTTAGAAAGAAATTAAAGCAAGACCAAAACATCCAAATAATAAACGTTAGAGGATACGGTTTTAAATTGATTTGCTAAAAGCATTGCTAATTCTAAAATTTGATTAACTTTATCGACCCTTTTAAAATCTTTTAGAAAAAATAAATTATGCATGTAGCCATTGCAGGAAATATTGGAGCTGGTAAAACCACTTTAACCAAATTATTAGCCAAACATTACAACTGGAAACCTCATTTTGAATCTGTTGAAGAAAATCCCTACTTAGATGATTTTTATGGAGAAATGGAACGCTGGTCCTTTAACTTACAAGTTTTCTTTTTAAATAGTAGATTTAGACAGATTTTAGAATTAAGAGAAACAGGTAAAAAAATAATACAAGACAGAACCATTTATGAAGATGCACATATTTTTGCGCCAAATCTTCACGCAATGGGATTAATGACCAATAGAGATTTTCAAAACTACAGTTCGTTATTTGATTTGATGGAAAAATTAGTAACTCCGCCAGATTTATTAATATACTTGCGTTCTAGTATTCCTACTTTAGTTGGGCAAATTCATAAAAGAGGAAGAGACTACGAAAACTCTATAAGTATTGATTATTTAAGTCGTTTAAACGAACGTTATGAAGCTTGGATTTCTACCTATAAAAAAGGGAAATTATTAATTATTGATGTAGATAATTTAGATTTTGTAGATAATCAAGAAGATTTAGGGTATGTTATTGACAGAATTGATGCTCAAATAAACGGGTTATTCTAAACAGAAATAAGCAAAAAATAAAAAGCCATTTACGAATATAAATGGCTTTTTGCTTTTTTGATAGAAATCCCCCAATACCTATCGGAGTGCAATTTACAAAAAATAATTGAAACTTTTTCAAAAAAAACAACACATTAAAAAAAAGTCATTCTCCTTGCTTAAAAAGCACCATTTTATAAATTAAAAAAAATAAATCTTTCTTTTTGTAACATAAATTAAAAATTACACGTATAAAGATATGTAGAGTACTATTAACCTTTAATAAAACCACTTTAAATAGATGAGACAACTAAAAATTACCAAGCAGGTTACCAATAGAGAAACTGCATCATTAGATAAGTATTTACAAGAAATAGGAAAAGTTGATTTAATTACTGCCGATGAAGAAGTAGAATTAGCACAGCGAATTAAAGCAGGAGATCAAATCGCTTTAGAGAAATTGACAAAAGCTAATTTACGTTTCGTTGTTTCGGTTGCAAAACAATATCAAAATCAAGGTTTAACCTTACCTGATTTAATTAATGAAGGTAATTTAGGATTAATTAAAGCTGCAAAACGTTTTGATGAAACTCGTGGTTTTAAATTTATCTCTTATGCTGTTTGGTGGATTCGTCAATCTATACTACAAGCATTAGCAGAGCAATCTAGAATTGTACGTTTACCGTTAAATAAAATTGGGTCTATTAACAAGATTAATAAAATGTACGCTTTCTTAGAACAAGAACATGAGCGTCCTCCTAGTCCAGAAGAAATTGCCAAAAAATTAGACATGACCATTAACGATGTTAAGGAGTCTATGAAAAATTCTGGCCGTCACGTATCTATGGATGCACCATTAATTGAAGGAGAAGATTCTAACTTATACGATGTATTAAATTCAGGTGAATCTCCAAATCCAGACAGAGCATTGTTGCACGAATCTTTACGAGTAGAAATTTCTAGAGCTTTAGAAACACTAACTCCAAGAGAAGCAGATGTAGTAAAATTATACTTTGGTTTAGGAGAACATCAACCAATGACTTTAGAAGAAATTGGTGAAACGTTCGATTTAACTCGCGAGCGTGTTCGTCAAATTAAAGAAAAAGCAATTCGCAGATTAAAACATACATCAAGAAGTAAAATTTTAATGACTTACTTAGGTTAATCATTATTAAAACTATAAAATTTAAAACTCTTGAATTCATTTCGGGAGTTTTTTTTTGAAGCTATTTCCTGCTTTTCGTTGTATCTTTTTATTACTGTCATTGTGAATCACGCTTTTTCTGCGTGATGTGGCAACCTCATAATTAGAAACAGATTGCTTCGTTCCTCGCAATGACGCTTGTTTATATTGGTAATAAAAAGGATGCCACTCCAATCAGGGCTAAACCTGTCTATACACTTTTCTGTTTATCAAATAAAGTCAATTTTTCTATGTGTCTATGTGGTCGCCTTTTTTAATAAATTATTGTTGCATTTTTAAGAGATTGGGTCGTTCCATACAATCACAAATTAATTACCTTTGCAAAATAACAACACAACAACAAACAAATGAACAAGTTAATTGCACCTTCAATTTTAGCGGCAGATTTTGCCAATTTACAACGCGATATAGAAATGGTAAACAATAGCGAAGCCGATTGGTTTCATATTGACGTTATGGATGGTGTTTTTGTGCCAAACATTTCTTTTGGAATGCCAGTTTTAAAAGCGATTTCTAAACATGCTACAAAAACAATTGATGTACATTTAATGATTGTAGATCCTGATAGATATATCCAAACTTTTGCAGACTTAGGAGCAAATATATTAACCGTTCATCACGAAGCTTGTACGCATTTACATAGAACAATTCAAGCTATAAAAACAGCAGGAATGAAAGCTGGTGTTGCTTTGAATCCGCACACGTCAATTGCCGTTTTAGAAGATGTAATTGCAGATTTAGATTTGGTGTGTATTATGAGTGTCAATCCTGGTTTTGGTGGGCAATCATTTATCGAAAATACGTATAAAAAAGTAAGTCAATTAAAACATTTAATTGAGTTTTCAAACTCTAATTGTCAAATAGAAATTGATGGCGGAGTAACAGATCAAAATGCAAATGCATTAGTAGAAGCTGGTGCTGATGTTTTAGTTGCTGGCAGCTTTGTTTTTAAAAGTGAAAATCCTACAGAAACAATTGCACAATTAAAAGCAATTTAGTTTTAATAAATAAATTTTAAGAAGCCGAAGTTTTTTAACTTCGGCTTCTTTTTTGTTTAATACTGCTCTAATAAATAATTTAAGACATCTGTTGTTGTAACAATACCAACTAACTTATTATTATCTACTACAGGTAATGCATGAAATTCGTTCTTCGCTAAAATTTCAACAACTTCTTTTATTGTTTGTGATGAAGATACAGAAACAAGGTTTTTAGCCATTACTTGTTCTATACTTAACATATTATATACAGCAGTATCTACATCACTCTCATCACTTCCGTAAGCATCCACAAAACTAACACGTAGTAAATCTGTTAAACTTAATAATCCTATAATATCATCGCCACTTACAACAGGAATATGACGAATACTATTTTCATTAAATAATTTTTCTGCCTCAACTAAATTATTGGTATGATTTACTGTAATCAAATTAGTTGACATAATTTTCGATACTAATTCTCTTCTTTTCATCTTAGATTGTTTTAAATTCTAGTACTAATTTCCAACTAAAAAATTACTTTTTATATGACAAAAATCACTTTATTTCCTTTAAATTTGAGTTAACTTATGCTTTAACTAAGTCCATAACTGTTAATAACTTTATATGAAACAACTATTTGTAACAGGAGTTTTTCTTTTCATGTTTATCAATTTATCATTTTCTCAAGATAAACCTGCTTACCAACTTTTTAATCAGAAAGGGAAAATTACCAAGTATAATAAAATGATTAGAGATCTTGTAAAAAGCGATATGGTCTTTTTTGGTGAATATCATACAAATCCAATATCACATTGGTTACAAATAGAAATGGCTAAAAGTTTTTATGAAAAAAAAGGAGCTAAATTATTTTTTGGTGCCGAAATGTTTGAAAATGGAAACCAATTAGTTTTAGATGAATATTTAGCTGGATTTTATGATGAAAAAAAATTGCTCCCAGAAATTACACAATTATGGAGCAATTATAAAACAGATTACAAACCTTTGGTAGAGTTTGCTAAAGAAAAGAAACTACGTTTTATTGCAACAAATATTCCAAGAAGATATGCGGCAATAATTAATAAAAAGGGAATTAGTGCTTTAAAAGAGTTAAGTCCACAAGCATTAGCAATGATTGGTCCAGATTTAGAAAAGTTTTTTGATCCTAAAGTAAAAGCATATGCAGAAATGGCTGGTAAAATGGGAGGTCATGTTCCGCCAAACATGTTAAACATTCAAACTGCTCAAGCGGCAAAAGATGCTACAATGGCTTATTTTTCTTTAAAAAATTTTAACCAAGGTGATTTATTATTTCACTTTGAAGGATCGTATCACTCAAATTACAATCAAGGAATTATTTGGTGGATTAACAAAATTAAACCAGATTTAAAAATAACTTCAGTTACAACTGTTATGCAATCTGAATGGAATAAAATGACCGAGGAAGAAAAAGCTACCATTGCAAATTACACAATTGTAGTTGCTGATAATATGACACAAACAAATAGATAGCTAATCGATTATTTAAAAATTAAAAAAGCAAGTAAAATCATTTACTTGCTTTTTTAATTGTGACTCCAGAAGGATTCGAACCTTCAACCGTCAGAGCCGAAATCTGATATTCTATCCAGTTGAACTATGGAGCCTTTTTTAATATTTCTTTTAAATAATCTCTGCCAATTCCCCATTTAAGGTATTTCTCTCTTTTTCTTGCTTCAACTCTACTGAAAACTTTCTCAGAGTAAACTAAAACCCATGGCAAATAAGCTTTTGTTGATTTTGTTTTTCCGCTATTATGCTCTTTTAATCTTTTCTCAATATCTTTTGTAAAACCTTTATATAATCTTGAATCTTTTTGACTTTGAATTACATAAACTACAAACATATAACTTGATTTTTTAAAAAATATTAATTAAAAAAATCTGATATTCCCTGCCTGCGGCAGGCAGGTATCCAGTTGAACTATGGAGCCATTATTTAATTTAAACTAAATTCTTTTTCACTAAAGTAGAAATTGTTTTTCCATCAGCTTGACCAGCTAATTCTTTTGAAACCATTCCCATTACTCTTCCCATATCTTTCATTCCGCTTGCGCCAGTTTTTTGAATTGCTGCAATCACAATTTTTTCAACTTCTTCTTCCGATAAAGCTTCTGGTAAAAATTGCTCTATAATTGCTGCTTCTGCCAATTCTGGATCTGCTAAATCTTGTCTTCCTTGTTCTACAAAAATAGTAGCACTGTCTTTACGTTGCTTAACTTGTTTTTGTAAAATTTTCATTTCTTGATCTTCCGATAATTCACTAGCAGCTCCATTTTCAGTTTTTGCTAATAAAATAACAGATTTAACTGCTCTTAATGCTTGTAAAGCAACAGTATCTTTCGATTTCATTGCTGCTTTTAGTTGATCCATTATTAATTTTTCTAAACTCATGTTTTCGCTTTTGAGACTACAAATATAGGCATAAAAAAAATTCCTAATCTCTTAGGAATTTTAAAAAAATAATCAAGTAATTTAGGGAATAGTTGATTACTTTTTTTTAAAATTATTAATCTACATTATCGTGTAAAAACGAGTTATTAGATCGCAATTGTACATCATCATTTGCATCTGTGCTTAAGGTAGTTTTAGATTTACTCAAATCAGAATTTACCTCATCTAAATCTACACCCAATCTTTTGTAAGCTGGCTGCTTTTCAATTTCATCAATGTTTTTATGTACTTGATCTGCAAATTTATAATTGAATCCTTTCATTTTTTGACGACGTAATTCTGCTGTTTTTTCTAATTCTGAAATTGTAATACTTAATGGAGAAATTTCTTCTGAGATAGTTTCAATATCTTCAATTTCTTTTACTTTTTTTGTTTTCACAGTAAATGTTAACTCTTCATCTTCTTCAACAACGGTTTCTTTTTGTTGATGTAATAAAGAACTTTTTCCGATAGTTGGTTCAGTTGTAAAATCTTCTAAAACATATCTTTTTTCAACAACGTTAGTTGCATCTGCAACAATTTCAGTTACGTCATTTACTTCAATTTCGTTCACATCATCAATAGACAAGTCAAAACGAACTTCTGTTGGTTCTGGCTTGATTTCTTCGTAACTATTTAACGGCAAGTCAAACAATGTTTCTAGCTGCATTGGAGCTGGCTCTTCTTCAACTAGTTCTTCTACAACTGGCGTTGCATTTGTTATGATAAAATCATCGTCAGAAATAGTTTCTTCTTGAATCTCATCATAAATCACATCAATATTGTTGATGAATTTTGTTGTAGGAGTTAATGTTGTTTTTTCTTCCACAACATCTTCTTCTAAAACATGTACAATTTTAGCTTCTGGTTTAGTTGTTATTGGAGTTTCTAAAGCACTTGATTTGGTAACTGTTTTTTCAGAAAAATCATAGGTTGCTTTTTGTTCATCTTCTAAGGTATGAATGATTTTTTTAACTTCTGTATTTGTAATTGTATTTTGTTGATCTGCAGCAAAACCTGTCGCTACAATGGTTACAGAAATGGCATCTCCTAACGCTTCATCTTCACCGATTCCCATAATAATATTGGCATCATAACCTGCTTCAATCTGAATGTAATCATTTATTTCACCGATTTCATCTAAGGTCACTTCATCCACACCAGAAACAATTAACAACAATACATTTTTGGCTCCAGTAATTTTATTATCGTTTAATAACGGAGAATCCAACGCTTTTACAATTGCATTTTTCCCTCTATTTACACCCGATTCTTTTGCAGAACCCATAATTGCTGTTCCGCTATTAGAAAGTACTGTTTTAGCATCGTGTAAATCAATATTTTGTTTGTAGTGATGTGTAATTACTTCTGCAATTCCTCTTGCAGCGGTAGATAATACTTCATCTGCTTTAGAAAAACCTGCTTTAAACCCTAAATTGCCGTAAACTTCTCGTAGTTTGTTGTTATTAATTACAATTAAAGAATCTACGTTGTTTCTTAATGTATCAATTCCAATTTGAGCTTGATTTGAGCGCATTCTTCCTTCAAATTGAAATGGCATTGTAACAATACCAACTGTTAAAATATCCATGTCTTTGGCTATTTTAGCAATAATTGGTGCTGCACCAGTTCCTGTTCCACCTCCCATTCCGGCAGTTATAAAAACCATTTTGGTTTGCGTGCTTAGCATTTGTTGAATTTCAATCAAACTTTCTTGTGCTGCTTTTTCACCAACTTCTGGGTTTGCGCCTGCACCCAAACCAGATGTTAAATTTGCTCCTAATTGAATTTTATTTGGAATAGAACTATTCTCTAAAGCTTGTGCATCTGTATTACAGATTACAAAATCTACTCCTTTAATATCTTGCTGAAACATGTGGTTTACAGCGTTACTTCCTCCACCACCAACACCAATTACTTTAATAGTATTTGATTGTGATTTTGGCATTTCAAATGAAATGTTATCGAATTCATTGCTCATAATAACTTTTCTATTTTATAGGGTTTATATAATATTATTCTCTAATTCTTTATTCTGCGTTGTCTAAAAATTCTTTAAACCGTTCTGTAAATTTGTCAAAAAAAGATTTTCTTTTTGCAGCTGGTTTTTCCTCTTCTTCTGTTTCATTTGAAACTCTTTCTTTAGAATTTTCTATTTCTTCTTCAGGCTTTTTTTCTGCTACAAATTCTTTTCCTTCTTTTTCTAATCCTTCCATTAACAAACCAACTGCGGTTGCATAAGACGGACTTGATAATGAATCATCTGAATCACCTGCTAAATGTTCATTTGGATACCCAATACGAGCATCCATTCCTGTAATGTATTCTACTAACTGACGTAAATGTTTAAGCTGTGCTCCTCCACCAGTTAATACAATTCCTGCAATTAGTTTTCCTTTTACAGTTTCGTGTCCGTAATTTTTAATTTCTAAATACACATGTTCAATAATTTCTTGAACTCTTGCGTGGATTATTTTAGATAAATTTTTTAATGTAATTTCTTTTGGCTCTCTTCCTCTTAAACCAGGAATAGAAACAATTTCTGTTTCTTTATTTTCTCCAGGCCACGCAGAACCAAACTTTATTTTTAATAATTCAGCTTGTTTTTCTATAATAGAACACCCTTCTTTAATGTCTTCAGTAATTACATTTCCACCAAAAGGAATTACAGCTGTATGACGAATAATTCCGTCTTTAAAAATGGCTAAATCTGTTGTTCCACCACCTATATCAATTAAAGCAACTCCTGCTTCTTTTTCTTCTTGACTTAAAACTGCTGATGCCGATGCTAGTGGTTCTAAAGTGATATCTGATAAATCTAATCCTGCGCTTTTTACACAACGTCCAATATTTCTGATAGATGAAACTTGCCCCACCACAACATGAAAATTTGCTTCTAATCTTCCACCATACATTCCAATTGGTTCTTTGATTTCTCCTTGGCTATCAACTTTAAATTCTTGTGGTAACACATGAATAATTTCTTCTCCTGGAAGCATTACCAATTTATGAACTTGATTTACCAAATTATCAATATCATCTTCATCTATTACCTCATCTGCATTATTTCTAGTGATATAATCACTGTGATGTAAACTTCTAATATGTTGCCCAGCAATTCCAACAACCACATCTTGTATCTTATGTCCAGAAACACTTTCTGCTTCATCTACAGCTTGCTGGATAGATTGTATTGTTTGCGTAATATTACTTACAACACCTCTTTTTACACCTAAACTTTTAGCTTTACCAATACCTAAAATTTCTAATTTATTGTATTCGTTTTTTTTACCAATCATGGCAACAATTTTGGTTGTACCAATATCAAGACCTACTGCTATTTTATTGTTTTCCATCTTGTTTTATTTTGCGCACACAACTTGGTTGTGATATTTTAAATTTATTATTTTGTACTGTTCAATCGTTTTATCAACATAAGCTTTATTATAAAACGCCTTTAATTTTTTAAATTTTATGTTGATTTCTTCTAAAGAACCAAATTCGATTTTATATTGCCCGCTTCTAACGCTTAAAACAAATTCATTTTTCTGCGTTTTATGTATGCCAATAATCTCTTTTTTTAGAAAATCATCCGCTAAAATTACATTTACAAAACTTGTAAATTGTTGTAAATTTTCTTCACTTATTTTTCCTGTTATCAACAATACTCTTGCAGAGTAATTATCTGATAATGGCATTTTAAATCCATGTTTATCAATATAGTAAGACGAATTATTTGTTTTAATTCTAGCGATTGGCACGCGTTGTTTTACTATCGTTTTTAAAATACCATCTATGGTATAAAAAACGTTTGCATTTTCTATATATGGATTTGAAAGCACTTCGTACTCCAAACTTTGTAAATCTATAACAGATTTTGGTTGGTTTACAAGCTCTTTGTTATTTTGTATTAACAATTTATTAACCATTTCTTGTGTTAAAAAATCATTCGCACCTTTTGCAAACTCAATAGCAATATTTTTAATTTTTTTATTCGAATTTTTAACCGAAGAAAAACTATACAAAAATGCTAAAGACATTATTAATACTATAGAAAATAGATATGTTATTATTTTATTCACTTAATTTAATTGTTTTTGTTTTAGTTCTTTTACAACATCATTTATCAATACACCAATATCTCCAGCACCAATCATTACAATAATTTTTGCTGACGATACTTTAATCTCAGTAGTTATATTGTTTTTTGTTACTAATTTTTTGTTTTTTGAATCGATTTTACTCAATAACCAAGCAGAATCTACACCTTCAATCGGCAATTCTCTTGCCGGATAAATATCTAACAACAAAAGCTCATCAAATTTTGAAAGTTCGGTGGCAAAATCATCAATAAAATCTTTGGTTCTACTAAATAAATGTGGCTGAAAGACAGCCAATACTTTTTCATTCGGGTACATTTCTCTAACCGAATTTTCTACCGCTTTTATTTCTGTTGGATGATGTGCATAATCATCAATCAAGACGAAATCTGGTGTATTAATTTTGTATGAAAATCTTCGCTGAACTCCTTTAAATGTTTTTAATTGTGTTTTAATTAATTCTAATGAAATTCCATATTCGTTTGCCATTGCTAAAGCAGCTAAAGCATTCATTACATTATGTTTTCCTGGCAAATAGAGTTCAATTTCTTTAATGGTTTCTGTTGGTGTTTGTACATCAAAAATGTATTTACCGCTTTCTATTTTAATATTATAGGCTTTGTAATCTGCATCATCATCAATTGCATAGGTCAATCCTTTTATAGGTAATCCTTTTGCAACAATTAATTTATCGGACACTTTGTTAGAAAAATCGTTGAAAGATTTTATCAACTCTTTATGTTCTCCGTAAATATCTAAATGATCTGCATCCATAGAGGTTATACAAGCAATATCTGGAGATAATTGTAAAAAAGAACGATCGAATTCATCTGCTTCTACAACAGATATTTTATCTTCTCCTAAAATTAAATTAGAATTGTAATTTTCTGCAATTCCGCCTAAAAAAGAAGTCGCTTTGCTTGGCTGCATTATATGACCAAGAATCGATGAGGTTGTTGTTTTTCCATGTGTTCCTGCAATTGCTAAACAAAAAGTATGCTCAGTAATTTTTCCTAAAACTTCTGCTCTTTTTAAAATGGTAAAACCCGCTTCTTTTAAATAATTATATTCTACATGATTCTTTGGAATTGCTGGTGTAAACACCACCAATGTTTTCTCTTTTGATAGAAAATTTAATGGAATATTCTCTTTAGCATCTTCAAAATGAATTGCAATTCCCAATTCTTCTAAACCACTTGTAATGTTTGTTTGCGTTTTATCGTAACCCGCAACGTTTTTCCCACTCGCTTTAAAATAATGCGCAAGAGCACTCATACCGATTCCGCCGATACCAATAAAATAAACATTATGTATGTTTTTTAAATTCAATTATTTAATAGTTTTTCTATCTCGTTTACTATTTGACTTGTTGCATTTGGTAGTGCCAATCCTTTTATATTTTCACTCAAACTTTGTTGCTTTCCTTTATCTTTCATCAACGTTTCAAAAACAATCGGAAACGTTTCTAACTCACTTTCTTTCAATAAAATTGCTCCGTGCTTATCTGCAATAGATTTTGCGTTTTTTGTTTGATGATCTTCTGCAACATTTGGCGACGGAATAAAAATTGTTGGTTTGCCAACAATGCACAATTCTGAAACCGAACTTGCGCCGGCTCTAGAAATGATAACATCTGCTGTAGCATACGCCAAATCCATTCGGTCTAAAAACTGATGCACCTGTACATTTTCTTTTTGATTGTACTTTTGATATTCATCAGCATATAATTTTCCACATTGCCAAATAAGTTGCACATCTTCATTTTTAAAAAAATCTAATTGCTCTTCAATTAATTGATTGATTCTTCTTGCACCTAAACTTCCGCCTAAAATCAAAATTGTTTTTTTAGTTGCATCTAACTTAAAAAACACTTTTGATTCTTCTGTTTTATTATGAATTGTTAATAAATCTTGTCTTACCGGATTTCCTGTTTTTACAATTTTATCTTTCGGAAAAAATCGTTCTAAATTATCATAAGCTACACAAATTGATTTTGCTCTTTTACTTAATATTTTATTAGTAATTCCTGGATACGAATTCTGTTCTTGTATCAAAGTCGGAATTCCTTTTCTACTTGCAACTATTAATGTTGGCCCACTTGCAAAACCACCTGTACCAATTGCTATTGTTGGTTTAAATTTTCTAATGATTCTAGATGCTTTCCACAAACTACTTATCAATTTAAAAGGAAAAGACAAATTTTTTAAAGTCAACTTTCGTTGAATTCCAGAAATCCACAATCCTTTTATTTCATAACCAGCTTGTGGAATTTTTTCCATTTCCATTTTATCCTTTGCTCCCACAAACAAAAATTTTGCTTCTGGATAACGTAATTTTAATTCATTCGCAATCGCAATTGCCGGATATATATGTCCGCCAGTTCCACCTCCACTTATTATGATGTTAATCGATTGCTTCATGTAAAATATCTAAAGGATTATCATCTAAAATTGTTTCTTCAGTTTCATCTTTTGATGCACTTACACTCAAAATCATTCCAAGAGCAAAGCAGGTCATCCAAATTGATGTTCCTCCGCTACTAATTAACGGCAACGTTTGCCCCGTTACAGGAAATAAATTACTCGCAACTGCCATATTTATCATTGCTTGAAAAATAATTGGCAAACCAACACCAATCACTAATAAAGATGCAAAAGTTGTATTGGATTTTTTTGCTGCTATTACAATTCTAAATAGTAATAAAAAATAAACAAATATTACAGACAATGCTCCTATCAATCCGTATTCCTCAACAATAATTGCATAAATAAAATCGGATGAAGATTGTGGTAGAAAATTCTTTTGAACACTTTTCCCTGGGCCATTTCCAGTTAATCCACCCGTAGCAATTGCTATTTTTGCTTTGTTTACTTGATAACCTTCTACTCCATCACTTTTCGAAAAATTTTCTATTCTACTTTGCCACGTAGCAACACGGTTTGGCATTGCATCAGGAAATGCTTTAACTGTTAATACAAATAGCGTTAGAAAAACAATTCCGATCCCTAATATAAATCCGATATATTTCATCGGATATCCGCCAATAAAAACCAACAGAACTATCATTGTAAAAATGATTGCTGTTGTAGAGAAATTAGCTGGTAAAATTAACATCAAAACAAAAGCGATTGGCAACCATAATTGCCATAAACTTTCTTTAAATTCTATTTTTTTTTCTTTGTTTTTAGCTAAATATCTAGCTACATAAACCATTAAAATTAAACCGGCCAATGTTGATGTTTGAAAGCCTACTCCAACAAACGGAATGCGAATCCATCTACTTGCATTTGCGCCGCCAATAGTATTTCCTTGAGATAAAGTGTAGATTAACAATAAGATAACAATTGGTAATAACAGCACAGAACCACCACTAAAATATCTGTACGGAATTTTATGAACTCCATAAATAATTATAAAACCCATGAATAATAAAATCATGTGTTTAATTAAATAACCAAATGTAGAACCTGTACCTACAACATACACCAAATTTGTACTTGCGCTATATACTGGCATAAACGAAAAAATTGCCAATACAGTTACAATTGCCCAAATGGTTTTATCTCCTTTTATATGTTTAAATAGGTTTCTCACTGATATTTATAAAATTGATCTTACTGCTTTTTTAAATTGTCTTCCTCTATCTTCATAATTATCAAACAAATCAAAACTTGCACACGCTGGCGACAACAAAACAGTATCTCCTTTTGATGCTAATTTCGCAGCAACTTTTACTGCTTCTTCTGCACCTGCAGTTTCAACAATAATATCTACAACGTTGTTAAAAGTTTCAATAATTTTTTTATTGTCTATTCCTAAACAAACAATTGCTTTTACTTTTTCTCTTACCAATGGCAATAAATCATGATAGTCATTTCCTTTATCGACTCCTCCAACAATCCAAACCGTTGGATTATCCATACATTCTAATGCATAAAAAGTAGCGTTTACGTTTGTTGCTTTAGAATCGTTGATATATTGAACTTCTTTTACTTTTTGAACATTTTCTAAACGATGTTCTGCGCCTTCAAAATTTGAAAGACTTTCTTTAATTGTTTGCTTTCTTACTTTTAGTAATTGAGCTGCCATAGCCGAAGCTATAGCATTTTTTACATTGTGTTTACCTTGTAGGGTTAGGTTTGATAGTGGCATAGTAAATTCTTCTGTATTTATTTTCGTTATTATTTTATTTTCTTTTAAAAAAGCGCCAAATTCTAATTCTCGTTCTATCGAAAATGGAATTAATTGTACTTCTGTTTTATTTTTTTCTAACCAATTTTGTATTGCTATATCATCAGCATCATAAATTAGATAGTCTTGTTTTGTTTGGTTCTTTGTTATACTAAATTTTGATTCTACATACTTCTTAAAATCGTATTCATATCGATCTAAATGATCTGGTGTTATGTTGGTTATGATTGCAATATGTGGACGAAAATTTTCGATTCCGTCTAACTGAAAACTGCTCAACTCTAACACATACAAATCATAGTTTTGTTCTGCAACTTGTTGCGCAAAACTGTCTCCAATATTCCCTGCAATTCCAACATGCAAACCCGCTTCTTTTAAAATATGATGCGTTAGCAATGTTGTTGTTGTTTTTCCGTTTGATCCTGTAATTCCAATTATTGTTGCATCTGTAAATTGACTCGCAAATTCTATCTCTGAAATTACTGGAATTTGCATTTTTATCAATTTTTGAACCAACTCAACTTTCTCAGGAATCCCTGGACTTTTCATCACCAAATCAGCATTTAAAACTTTTGTTTCTGTGTGCTGATTTTCTTCAAATTCTATCTCATTATGTAAAAGAACTTTTTTATACTTCTCTGCAATTGCTCCTTTGTCTGAAACAAAAACTTCATAGTTTTTTTTCTTTGCTAAAATGGCGGTTCCAACGCCACTTTCTCCTCCACCAAGAACCACTAACCTTTTCATTTACCTCAATTTCAATGTTGCAATTGTAAATACTGCTAACAGAATTCCAACAATCCAAAAACGCGTTACGATTTTACTTTCGTGATATCCCGATTTTTGATAATGATGATGTAATGGCGACATTTTAAAAATGCGTCTTCCTGCTCCAAATTTCTTTCTTGTATACTTAAAATATCCTACCTGTAAAATCACTGACATGTTTTCTACAACAAAAATTCCCGCTAAAAAAACCAACAACAATTCCTTGCGAATTGCAATAGCAATTACAGCTATAACTCCTCCAATTGTTAAGCTTCCTGTATCTCCCATGAAAACTTGAGCTGGGAAAGCATTGTACCAAAGAAATCCAATTAAAGAGCCTGCAAAAGCCAAAATAAAAACGGTCATTTCTCCAGAATTCGGAATGTACATTACATCTAAATAATCTGCAAAAATGATATTTCCAGAAACCCAAGCAAATACCGCCAGTGTAATTACAATAATTGCTGATGAACCTGCGGCTAAACCATCAATACCGTCTGTTAAATTTGCTCCGTTAGAAACTCCGGTAACAATAAAAACAACTACAAAAATGAAAATAATCCATGCGTAGGCTTCATATCCATCACCTAAAAAACTCAATGCTTTTGAATATTCTAATTCGTTATTTTTTAAAAACGGAATGGTCGTTTTAGTAGATTTATGAGCATCCCCAAAAACTTGTTTTCTTCCATTTTGTTGGACAATTTGCTGATCTGTGGGTAATTGTTCTTTTATAGTTACATCTGGATGAAAATAAAGCATTGAGCCAACTATTAAACCTAAACCAACTTGACCTAACACTTTAAATTTTCCGCTTAAACCGCCTTTATCTTTTTTAAATATTTTTATATAATCATCTACAAAACCAATAAAACCCATCCAAAGGGTTGTAATAATTAATATAATTACATAAATGTTATCTAATTTTGCTAATAACAACACCGGAATTAATGTTGCCAAAATAATAATAATTCCTCCCATTGTTGGTGTTCCAGATTTTTGGGATTGCCCTTCTAAACCTAAATCTCTAACTGTTTCTCCAACTTGTTGTTTTTGTAAATAATTGATAATTCTTTTTCCGTAAATCGTTGAAAACAACAACGAAAATATAAAAGTCAAAGCTGCACGAAATGTGATAAATTGAAACACACTTGCTCCTGGAAAATTGAATTGACTCTCTAAATATTGAAATAAATAATATAACATTCTTACTTATTTAATTGAATTAAACATTCTGTAACAACTTCTAAATCATCAAAATGAAATCGTTCTCCATTTATTTCTTGATACGTTTCATGACCTTTTCCTGCTACTAAAACAATGTCTCCACTTTCAGATAATTTACATGCTGTTTTTATAGCCTGCTTTCTATCAACAATTGATAGTGTTTTTGCTAAGTTTTCAGAACTAACTCCAACTTCCATTTCATCAATAATTGTTTGTGCATTTTCTGTTCTTGGATTGTCTGAAGTAAAAATTGCATGATTGCTTAATTGCGAAGCAATTCTTGCCATTTTTGGTCTTTTTGTTTTATCTCTATCGCCACCACAGCCAACGACAGTAATTACTTTTTCGTTGCTCGTTTTAATATCTGTAATGGTTTCTAACACATTTTTCAATGCATCTGGTGTGTGTGCATAATCTACAATAGCAGTAATTCCTGTTTTAGAAATTGTATATTGAAATCGACCACTTACGCTTTCTAATTCACTTGATAATCTTAAAATCTCAAGTCTTTCTAAACCACATAATTCTGCAGTTCCAATAATTGCTAATAAATTATACGCATTAAATGTTCCTATCAGTTTAGACCAAATTTCTGTTCCGTTAACTGTTAATAAAGTACCCGACATTCTTTTTTCTAATACTTTACCTTTAAAATCTGCAAGAGTTTTTAACGCATATGTTCTTTTTGTTGCTTTGGTATTTTGCAACATTACAGTTCCGTTTTTATCATCAATATTTATCAAAGCAAAAGCCGATTTTGGTAATGAATCAAAAAATGCTTTTTTAACATCTCTATATTCTGCAAATGTTTTGTGATAATCTAAATGATCGTGAGAAAGGTTCGTAAAAATGCCGCCTTCAAAATGTAATCCGTGTGTTCTTTTTTGATGAATTCCGTGCGAACTTACCTCCATAAAACAATACGCTACTTTTTGATGTACCATTTGTTGTAAATACGAATTGATAGTGATTGAATCTGGCGTTGTGTGTGTTGCATTGTATTCTATTTCGTCAACAATAACTTTTACTGTGGATAGCAACCCAACTTTAAAACCTGCTTTTTTAAATAATTGATACAATAAAGAAGCAATGGTCGTTTTACCATTTGTTCCGGTAACTCCAATTAATTTTAATTTTGACGATGGATTGTTAAAATAATTTGACGCTGAAATTGCCAACGTACTTTTAGCATCTTGCACCTTTATGTAAGAAACATTTTTAGCAATTACTTCTGGTAATTCTTCGCAAATAATTGCTGATGCTCCTAATGAAACTGCTTTTTCAATAAACAAATGACCATCGACTGTTACTCCTTTTTGGGCAACAAAAACATCGTTCGATTTCACTTTTCGAGAATCAAACTGAATTGAATTGATTTCAATATCTGTTGACCCAAGAACTTCTTCGATTGATGTTTTATATAGTATGTCTTTTAAGTTTCTCAATTTATTTATGATAATTTCAATAAGATTGTATCTCCTTTTTTAAACTTTGACCCTTTGTTTATTGATTGTTTTACAACACTTCCAGTTCCATCAAATTTCACTTTAAGTCCTAAATTTTCTAGTAACGAAATAGCGTCCATTCCAGACATACCGTTTACATCTGGTACAACATTGTGTTCTTTTTGTACGTGTTTATAATACTCTTGATATTTTAAATCTAAATCTGTAATTCTTGGCTGATTAGTAACTTGTTGCACATTAATTGGTGTAGTTGTATATATTTTTTGAGCAATTTCTTTAAAAACTGGAGCAGCTACTGTTGCTCCATAATATCCTTTCTTTTTGTTTGGTTCATGAATTACAACAATGCAAGAATATTTAGGGTTATCTGCAGGAAAAAAACCAGCAAAAGAAGCAACATATAATTGACTAGAATAATGTCCTTTTATTCTTTTTCCTTCTTTATCTGTATATGTATCTATCCATTTTTTTGCAGTTCCGGTTTTACCAGCCATAGAAAAATTTGGAGAATAGATGTTATCTGCTGTTCCTTTTACAACAACATTTTCCATTACTTTTCTTATCTTTTTTATGGTTTCTTGACTTGCAATTCTTTCTTTAATAATTACTTTCTTAAAAACTTTTTCGGTTTTATTTTGTACTCGCAATTCTTTGATAAACCGTGGTTTCACCATTTCTCCATTATTAGCAACAGCGTTATAAAATGTTAACATTTGTAATGGCGTAAGAGAAACTCCGTAACCCCAAGCCATCCATTCTAAAGAAATTTTATTCCAAGGGTTTCTTTTGTTTCCAGGGTACGGAATAAATGGCGTTCCTTCTCCTTGAATTTGTAATCCTAGCTTTTTATCTAAACCAAATGATCTCATTTTGTTTACAAACTTCATTGGTTTATCATCATAATATTTCCTAATCAATTTTACGATTCCAACATTAGAGGAAACCTCAAAAACTCTAGCAGCAGATATTTTTCCATAACCACCACGATGAGAATCTTCTACTTTACTTCCGTGCAATATTAAAATTCCATTTCCTGTATCAACAACTGTAGATGTATCTATCACTTTATCATCTAAAGCAGCCATTAAACTTGCCAATTTAAAAGTGGATCCTGGTTCATGAGATTCCCAAACCGCGTAATTTCTTTTTTCGTAATATGTTCCTTTTGATGTTCTTCCAAGATTTGCGATTGCTTTAATTTCTCCAGTTTCAGTTTCCATCACAATTGCCGAACCGTGTTCAGCTTCAAAAAACTCCATCTGTTTCAATAATGCATGGTGTGTAATGTCTTGAATATTAACATCTATTGTTGTAATAACATCTCTACCATCTATAGGTTCTTTTTCGTTTACATCATTTATTGGTTTCCATTGCCCTTTTGCAATTTTCTGCTTTAATCTCCAACCATTTTCGCCTTCTAAATATTTCGCATATGCTCCTTCTATTCCTGCTCCACCTCTATAATCATCATAACCAATAGTTCTTGCAGCAATTTTTCCGATAGGTCTAACTCGTATTGTTTTTTGTTCAGTAATAAAACCGCCTTTGTAAGGCCCTAATTTAAAAATGGGAAACTGTTTTATTTTCGTATAATCATTATAACCTAAGTTTCTAGCGATCAATAAATACCTGTTTTTTCTTTTGCGAGCATTTCTTAATTTTTCTTGATAATAAGAAGTAGGCTTGCCAAGTAAAGCTGATAATGAATTTGATAAAGCCTTGATGTTTTTTTCGAAAATTGAGCTTTTTATTGCAACCAAATCCATACGGATTGTGTACTTATACATTGATGTTGCTAATAAATTACCGTCAGCTGCATACACATTTCCTCTATTAGAAAAAATAGTATCATTTTTTACGGTACTTTCAACAGAAAGTTTTCTGTATTTATCGCCTTGTACATATTGGATATTTATAATGCGCCCAATAATAACGATAAAAAAAAGCGTCATTAAAGCAGTGACTATATATAGTTTGTTTAATATGCTCTTTTTAATAGTTGCCAAGGTTAGTTTTTATTTCTGATGATTTTTATTTTTTGTGGAGACGTTTGTGAAGGAAATATTCCTCTAGGTCTTACTTTCTGTCGGATGTTTGATTCCATTTTCATTCGCATTAGCATAGTTCCAGTATCTACGTATTCTGCTCTTAATTCTCTTTTCTTTTTATTTAATTCAGAAATTTTAATGACTTTTCTATTAACTCTATCTGCACTAGAAATCATAAAAAGCGCCAATGCAACAACAAAAATGATAATCCTCCAATTTTTGAATGCTGAAGCATCAGTAAGGAAACTTCCACGCAATACATCGTAAATAGTTCTTTTTACTTTTGCCATAACATTATTTTAATGTTGCTACTCTTAATTTAGCGCTGCGAGCCCTGTTGTTCATCTTAATTTCAACTTGGGTAGGCACTATTAATTTTCCAACTTTTTTTAAGGGTTCAAATGTATTACCGTAAAAATCTTTATTGGGCTCGCCGCTAAATAATCCTGTTCTAATAAACCTCTTCACTAATCTATCTTCTAAAGAATGATAAGAGATTACACTTAATCTTCCGTCTTCTTTTAATAAATCTGGAATCTGATTTAAAAATTCTTTTAATACTTCTAACTCTTGATTTACTTCTATTCTAATAGCTTGAAAAATCTGAGCTAAAATTTTATGTTCTTTTGCCTTCGGCAAATGCATTTTCAAAACTTCTTTTAACTGAAAACTAGTTTCAATTTTCTCTTCTGTTCTTGCTGCTACAATGGTTTTTGCTAATGCTCTTGCACTTCGTAACTCACCATATAAAAACAACACGTTTGCCAATTTCTCTTCATCATATTTATGTATGATTTGACTTGCAGAAATTTCACTTTTCTGATCCATTCTCATATCTAAATCCCCATCAAATCGTGTAGAAAAACCTCTCTCTGCTACATCAAATTGATGTGATGAAACTCCTAAATCAGCTAAGATTCCATCTACTTTCTTTACTCTATAAAATTTTAAATACCTTGCTATGTGTCTAAAATTTTCTGCTATGAGAACAAAACGTTCATCATTAATCTTATTTTCTTGTGCGTCTGGATCTTGATCAAAAGCAAATAACTTTCCGTCTTTTCCTAAACGACTTAATATTTCTCGAGAATGACCTCCACCGCCAAACGTTACATCTACATAAATTCCGTTTTCTTTAATCTCTAAAGCATCAATGCTTTCTTTTAATAAAACCGGATCATGATAACTCATCTACATCTGTATTACCCATCACCTCTTCTGCCAACTCAGCAAAATCTACCGCTGCATCATTAATAGCATTCTCATATTTGTCTTTGTCCCAAATCTCGATAATGTTAACCGCAGAAGACAAGACAACTTGTTTTTCTATTTTTGCGAATTGACACAAATCTTTTGGTATCAATAATCTTCCCGAAGCATCTAACTCAACCACTTTTACACCAGCCGTAAACCTTCTGATAAAATCATTATTCTTTTTCACAAACCTGTTTAATTTATTGATTCTGTCCATCATCAAGTTCCATTCTTTCATCGGATATAACTCCAAACAAGATTGAAAAACCGCTCTTTTAATAACAAACCCTTCAGATACAACAGGCAATAACTGCTTCTTTAAAGCTGATGAAAACATCACTCTTCCTTTAGCATCGGCTTTGCATTCGTATGTGCCTATTAGATTCATTATTTACTATTTACTTCTCAGTTTGATTTTCAAAAGTAAAAAATATTTACCACTTTTTACCACTTTTTACCACTTTATTATAAAAAATTAAATTTTACATAAAATATTGACTCTTTTATAGATACAATTAAAAATCTAGCTTTTGTATAAAAATGAATATGTGCTAAAAAAAAACTACATTTGCCACAAAGTCAAATTAGTTTAAACCATGACAAAAAACTTAATTACTGAAGGTAAATTTACGTATGCAGAAGCTGGAGAAGGACAAGCGATTGTTATCTTACATGGGTTGATGGGGGCATTAAGCAATTTTGATGAAACTTTTAATCATTTCTCTAAAAAAGGGTATAAAGTTTTAATTCCTGAACTACCTTTATATTCATTACCACTATTAAAAACCAATATTAAAAACTTAGCGAAATTTTTAAATAATTTTATCGAGTTTAAAAATTTAGAACGTGTAATTCTTGTTGGAAACTCTTTAGGTGGTCATATTGGATTGTATTTTACAAAGCATTACCCTGATAAAGTAAAAGCATTAGTACTAACTGGAAGTTCTGGACTCTACGAAAACTCTATGGGAGATAGTTACCCTAGAAGAGGAGACAGAGGATATGTTACTCAAAAAGCACGTGATGTTTTTTACAATCCCGCTATTGCAACAGAAGAATTGATTGATGATGTTTATGTTGTAATTAACGACAGAAATTCTTTAATAAGAACGTTGGCAATTGCAAAAAGTGCCATTAGACATAATATGGCAAAAGATTTACCAAAAATGACACAGCCAACTTGTTTAATTTGGGGAAAACAAGATAAAGTTACCCCTCCAGAAGTTGCTATTGATTTTGATAAACTTTTACCAGATTCTGATTTATTCTGGATAGATAAATGTGGTCATGCAGCAATGATGGAAAGACCAAAAGAATTTAATGAGGTTCTTGACAAATGGATAACTTCTAGAAATATCTAGCACAAAATGAAAATTAAATCTGCAGAGTTTGTAATGAGTAACACCAATGTTACAAATGCACCGAAAGACAGAATTCCAGAATACGCTTTTATTGGTCGTTCAAATGTTGGCAAATCTTCTTTAATCAACATGTTGATGGAGCGAAAAGATTTAGCAAAAACTTCTGGAAAACCTGGAAAAACACAATTAATCAATCATTTTAAAATAAATGAATCTTGGTTTTTAGTGGATTTACCCGGTTATGGTTATGCGCAAATTTCTAAAAAGAAAAGAACCATTTTTCAGCATTTTATAGAAAACTATTTTAATGAAAGAGAACAATTAGTTTGCACATTTGTTTTAATTGATAGCAGACACGATCCTCAGAAGATAGACTTAGAATTTATGCAGTTTTTAGGTGAAAATCAATTACCTTTTTGCATTGTGTTTACCAAAGCAGATAAATTGGGAAGCTCTAAAATAAATAATCAAATTGCCTCTTATAAAAAAAAATTACTTACGTATTGGGAAACGCTTCCTGAATCATTTTTAACTTCATCAACAACAAATCTTGGAAGAAAAGAAGTATTAGATTTTATTGATAATGTAAACGTTGATGTTGCTGATAATTTCAAATAACAGTCATGTTATCTACCAAAGAAAATTTACAAGTTTTATTTGAAGACAATCACATTGTTATTGTAAACAAACGCGCTGGAGATATTTCTCAAGGTGATAAAACAGGCGACAAACCTTTAAGTGATGTTGTTAAAGCATACATCAAAGAAAAATACAACAAACCTGGTGACGTTTTTTTAGGTGTTGTCCACAGATTAGACAGACCAACAAGCGGCGTTATTATTTTTGCAAGAACATCAAAAGCTTTGGAACGTTTAAACAAAATGTTGCGTGATAAAACCATTAAAAAAACATACTGGGCGGTTGTAAAAAATCAACCAACAAAAGAACAAGATACTTTAACTAATTTCTTAAAAAAGAATCCAAAAAATAATAAATCTACTGCGTATTCTAAAGAAATTGACGGAAGTAAAAAAGCAATTTTACATTATAAAACCATCAAAAAACTCGATAATTATTCGCTGTTAGAAATCGATTTAGAAACGGGTCGTCATCATCAAATAAGATGTCAACTTTCTGCAATTGGCTCGCCAATTAAGGGCGATTTAAAATATGGTTTTAACAGAAGTAATAAAGATGGGAGTATTCATTTACATGCTCGCAGAATAAATTTTACCCATCCAGTAAGTAAAGAAATTATTCAAATAACTGCTCCAGTTCCAAATGATGTAATTTGGAAAGCATGCACTTAATTTTGTATATTGAGGCTTAATTCATTTTTAAATGAGAAGCCTAAAATTTCTAACTGTCTTTCTACTTCCATTGTGTGTGTATTTTTCATTTACAATGCATGGTTTAATAACCTATTTACCTTTATTATTTTCTTTTGCATTAATTCCTTTGGTCGAGTTTTTATTTAAACCAACTTCTGGTAATTTTTCAAAAGAGCAAGAAAAAAAAGAAAAGGAAAATAAAATTTACACCTATATTTTATACTTAACAATTCCTATTCAATTGTATTTTCTATTCTTATTTTTTGATGTAATTCAAGAACCTGGACTAAAAACTTATGAACTTGTTGGTAGAATTATTGGAATGGGGCTTTTAAGCGGAACTATCGGAATTAATGTTGGGCATGAATTAGGTCATAGAAACAACAGATTTGATGAATTTTTAGGAGAAATATTATTATTAAGTTCAATAAACACTCATTTTTTACCCTATCATAATGCGGGGCATCATTTAAACGTTGCTACACCAAAAGATGCAGCAACTGCTAGAAAAAACGAATGGATTTACACATTCTATATTCGTTCTCATTTTACAAGTTATTTACAAGCTTGGCAATATGAAAACAAAAGGCTAACGCTTTCTGAAAGAAGCTGGTTTCACTATCAAAACAGAATGATAATCTACACTTTGTTAAACATCATTTTACTTGCATCCATATTTTATTTCTTCGGATTATTTGCTCTACTAAGTTTTATTGCAGCTTCTGTAATAGGAATTTTATTATTAGAAAGTGTAAACTATATTGAACATTACGGACTTTTAAGAAAACAAACCGAAAGTGGCAGATACGAAAAAGTAAAAAGAACACATTCTTGGAACTCAGATCATGTTATTGGTAAATTAATGTTGTTTAATTTATCGCGTCATTCAGATCATCATTATAACGGCAGTAAACATTATCAAATATTAAAATCATTACCCGAAAGTCCACAAATGCCAACAGGTTATCCAGGCATGGTTATACTCGCATTAATTCCGCCATTATGGTTTTCTATAATGAATAAAAAACTACAAGAAATTTAAGATTTATGAATATTTCGCAAATTGTACAAGAGCAAAAAACATATTTTGCTTCACAACAAACCAAAGATATTTCCAACAGAAAAAAGCTTTTAAAAAGTTTACTTTCAGAAATTATAAAAAGAGAAAAAGACATTGTAAATGCTTTGTATGCAGATTTTAAAAAATCTGAATATGAAAGTGTAATGACAGAAACTTCTATTGTAATTTCAGAATTAAAAAGAACCATAAAAAACATCAATGCTTGGGCAAAACCACAAAGTGTACTACCCGCGTTTTTAAACTTTCCGTCTTCTAGTAAAATTTACAACGAACCTTACGGAATAGTTTTAGTAATATCTCCTTGGAATTATCCATATCAATTAGCATTTGTTCCTTTAATTGGCGCAATTGCAGCAGGAAATACAGTTGTTGTAAAACCATCTGAATTAACACCAAATACAAGTAAAATAACCAAAGAAATTATTGAATCTGTTTTCGATAAAAACTTAGCAAGTGTTGTTGAAGGTGGTGTTGACGTTTCTACCGAATTATTACAGCAACGTTGGGATTATATTTTCTTTACTGGAAGTGTATCCGTAGGTAAAATTGTTGCCAAAGCAGCTGCGCAGTTTTTAACCCCAGTTACGTTAGAATTAGGCGGGAAAAATCCGTGTATTATTGATGAAACTGCAAACATAAAATTAGCCGCAAAAAGAATTGTTTGGGGGAAATTAATTAACGGAGGTCAAACGTGTATTGCGCCAGATTATTTGTTGATTCACGCTTCTGTAAAAGACAAGTTTGTTAACTACTATCAGAAAGAAGTAACGAAAGCTTATGGTGATAATCCAGAAAATTCAAAAGATTATCCAAGAATTGTAAATCAGCGGAATTTTGACAGATTAGCATCCATGTTAGAAAATGAAACCTTTTTAGTAGGTGGAAAAACAAACCGTGAAGACAATTATATTTCTCCTACTTTAATTGATGAACCGAGTTTGGATAGCGAAGTAATGAAAAGTGAAATTTTTGGACCAATTTCTCCTGTTATTTCTTACAGAAACGAAGAAGAAATTGAAAGAATAATTTACAACTACGAAAAACCTCTAGCACTTTATGTATTTTCTGGAAATAAAAAATTTGCAAATAAAATGATTGCCAAGTATTCTTTTGGTGGCGGAACCATTAACGATACAACCGTACATTTTGCTAATCATAATTTACCTTTTGGTGGCGTTGGAGAAAGCGGAATTGGAAGTTATCACGGAAAACAAACTTTTAATTTGTTTTCCCATAAAAAAGGAGTTACAAAAAGATACAATTGGCTCGATCTTCCGATGAGGTATGCTCCTTATAAAGGGAAATTAAAGACATTAAAAACCTTCATGAAATTATTTTCATAAAATCTTATATGACAAACGAAAAAACAGTCTCAGAAGCTATAAATTATAGACGTTCTGTTAGAATTTTTGATGCAGAAAAACAATTAGACACTTCTCTAGTTAAAAAATGTATTGTGCAGGCGAGCCTAGCCCCAAATAGCAGCAATATGCAGTTGTGGGAGTTTTATCACATCACTTCAAAAGATGTAATTGACAAAATTGCGCCTTTTTGTTTCAATCAAAATGCTGCAAAAACAGCGCAACAATTGGTGGTTTTTGTTGTCAGAAAAGATTTATGGAAACAACGCGCAAAAGCTAATTTGTCTTTTATGGATTCCGTTTTTGGAAATAACAATCCAAAATCTGAACAAAGTAGTAGAGAAAAAGTAGCCAGAAATTATTATGGGAAAATTATTCCGTTTGCATACGCAGATTTCTTCGGGATTTTAGGTTGGTTCAAATATTTACTAATTTTAATTACAGGGATTTTTAGACCCATTTACAGAGAGGTTCGTCAAAAAGATATGCGCATTGTTGCTCATAAATCTGCAGGATTAGCTGCGCAAAATTTTATGATAAGTATGGCGGCAATAAATTATGATACGTGTCCAATGGAAGGTTCAGATACTTGGCGCGTAAAACATGCATTAGATTTACCTTTTGCAGCAGAGATAAACATGATTGTTTCTTGCGGAATTAGAACAGAAAAAGGAGTTTATGGAGAACGTTTTAGAATTCCGTTTGAAGAAGTTTATAAGGAAGTATAAAGTTTTTCGTCTAAAATATAATGAACAACAAGTTATTCTTAATTTTGTTCACAAATTAGATAACCTTTTATTGGAAGACAAAAAAGGTTCTGAAAACTAGTTCAACATAAAATGAAAAAATCTCTTTTAGCAAGAAATAACGACTTAGCAAATACAGAACGTCAATTAGAAATTTTATCAAACGGAATTTTTAAAGACGAATTGCCAACATTTGCTAATAAAATTAAGGAAACAAATCTGTTTCCTTTGCGTCCAAAAAAGTTAGAAATTTTACAAATCAATTTGGGTTATATGTGCAATCAAGTTTGTACACATTGCCATGTTGATGCTGGTCCTGACAGAAAAGAAATCATGACAATTGAAACCATGAAGCAATGTTTGGATGTAATTAAAAATACAGGAGCACACACGTTGGATTTAACTGGTGGAGCTCCAGAAATGAATCCAAATTTTAGATGGTTTGTAGAAGAAGCTAGTAAAGCTGGAATTAAAGATTTTATTGTTCGTTCTAATCTAACAATCATTTTAGCCAATAAAAAATACCACGATTTACCAGAATTCTTTAAAAAACACAACGTTCATGTTGTTTCTTCAATGCCACATTGGACAAAAGTTAAAACTGACAAACAACGAGGTGATGGTGTTTTTAATAAATCGATCAAAGCACTAAAAATGCTTAACGAAGTTGGCTACGGAATTGAAGGTTCTGATCTAAAATTAGATTTAGTTTATAATCCATCAGGCGCATTTTTACCAGGAGATCAACAAGCATTAGAAAACGATTTTAAGAAAGCATTAAAAGATGATTTTAAGATTGATTTTCATCATTTATTTGCGATTACAAATTTACCTATCAGCAGGTTTTTAGATTATTTAATTGCGTCTGAAAACTATGAAGACTATATGTTTGCGTTGGTAGAATCTTACAATCCTGCAGCAGTAGAAAACGTAATGTGTACCAATACGATTTCTGTGAGTTGGGATGGTTTTTTATACGATTGTGATTTTAATCAAATGTTAAATTTAAAAGTAAAATCTAGTGTAAAACACATTTCAGAATACAGCGAAGAAATCTTACAAAATAGAGATATTATCATCAATCAACATTGTTATGGTTGTACTGCTGGCGCAGGAAGTAGCTGCCAAGGAATAGTTGCATAAAACAGTAATCAATAGCTAAAGAAATCAAAATTTATGAGCGATAAAAGTAGCCAAGAAAAAAAAGTTAAGAAAAAAGACTTATTAATTGTATTTGTAAAAAATAGTATTCTTGGGAAAGTAAAAACACGCTTGGCTAAAACCATTGGCGATGTTGGCGCTTTTACTGTTTATTCTGAATTGATTGCTATTACAGAAAGTGCATCAACAAAAATTGCAGCTGATAAACACATTTATTATTCTGATGTAATTATTTCATCTAAATGGGAAAGCGACAAAAAATTTGTCCAAAAAGGTAAAGATTTAGGAATTAGAATGCAAAATGCTTTTCAAAATGGATTTGAAGAAGGGTATAAAAACATCCTTTTAATTGGCTCTGATTTACCTGACATCTCTAAAAAAATTATTGCTTCAGGTTTTGAGAGTTTGGCAAAAAATGATGTTGTTTTTGGTCCCGCTGAAGACGGAGGATATTATTTAATTGGAATGTCAAAAATGAATACTTCCATTTTTGAAGACAAACCTTGGAGTCATCCTGAATTATTATCAATAACTTTATCCCAATTAAAAGAGCAACAACAATCTGTTGGATTGATAGAAACGCTAAACGATATCGATACTTTTGAAGATTTAATCGGTTCCCAATTCTATAAAAACAACCCGAAGATTAAAGAAATTATTGAACTAAAAAATACTGAAGTAAATTCAGCATAAATATGAAAAAACAGCAACTTAAAGAAACCATAACATATTTAAAATCTATCGGAATTACAGCTCCAGAAGTTGGAATTGTACTCGGAACAGGTTTAGGGAAATTGGTTGATGAAATCGACATTGAAAAAGAAATTGCCTATGCCGATATTCCAAATTTCCCGCAAGCAACGGTTGAGTTTCATTCAGGGAAACTAATTTACGGAAACCTATCTGGTAAGAAAGTACTTGTAATGGCTGGTCGTTTTCATGTTTATGAAGGCTACAATCTTTGGGAAGTAACTTACGGAATTAGAACTATGCACGGATTGGGAATCAAAAATGTATTGATTTCAAATGCCGCAGGTGCCATCAATTTAAACTACAAAAAAGGAGATTTGATGCTGATTGAAGATCATATCAATTTGCAAGGAAGTTCCCCGTTAGCTTTTAAAGGCGCAAATGATTTTGGAAATATTTTTGCAGACATGTTAGAACCGTACTCTAAAAAAATAAATACACAACTGCAAGAAATTGCCAAAGCAAACGACATAGATTTAAAAGTTGGCGTTTATACCAGCGTGGTTGGACCGCAATTAGAAACAAGAGCGGAATATAGAATGCTACAAATTTTAGAAACAGATGCTGTTGGAATGAGTACAGTACCAGAAGTGATTGTTGCTAAACAATTAAACCTGCCTTGTGCCGCTATTTCTGTGTTGACAGATGAATGTGATCCGAAAAATTTACATCCTGTTGATATTACAGAAATTATCGCTGTAGCGGGGAAAGCAGAGCCAAAAATGATAGTATTATTTAAAGAATTAATAAAAATATTATAACGTCATTCAGAACGAAGTGAAGGAATCTCTTCAAAAGATTGCTACGTCATACTTCCTTGCAATAACATATTAAACAAAAACATGAGTTACCTAGAAACCACACATAATGTTTATAAAGAAGCAGCATTAACACCAGATATTGGTTTGTGCTGTACAACAAATCCGATTTGGGAATTACCAGGATTAAAGATCCCAAGAATTATGCAAGAAATGAACTACGGATGTGGTTCTACTGTTCATGCAAGAGATTTAACGAACAATCCAAAAATGCTATACGTTGGTGTTGGTGGCGGAATGGAATTGTTACAATTCGCTTATTTCAACAGAAATAAAGGCGGCGTAATTGGGTTGGATGTTGTGGATGAAATGTTAGAAGCATCTCGCAAAAATTTTAAAATTGCAGAAGAGCAAAACGATTGGTTCAAATCTGATTTTGTGGATTTACGAAAAGGAGACGCAATGAATTTGCCTGTTGAAGATAATTCGATTGATGTTGCTGCGCAAAACTGTTTATTCAATATTTTTAAGTCAGATGATTTAAAAAAAGCCATTGAAGAAATGCACCGAGTTTTAAAACCTCATGGACGTTTGGTAATGAGTGATCCTACTTGTGAACAACCAATGAATAACGAATTACGTAACGATGATCGTTTGCGTGCTTTGTGTTTGTCTGGTAGTTTATCTATTGCTGATTATGTAAAAGCATTGACTGATGCTGGTTTTGGAACAATAGAAATTAGAGCAAGAAAACCATATCGAATTTTAGATCCAAAAAATTATCCAACAGACGAATTAATTTATATCGAATCTATTGAAGTTGCCGCAATTAAAGATCCAATGCCAGAAGATGGACCCTGTGTTTTTACTGGAAAAGCAGCCATTTATTATGGTGATGATGATTATTTTGATGACGGATTAGGACATACGTTATTAAAAAATCAACCATTGGCAATTTGTGATAAAACTGCAAAAGCATTACAAGATTTAGGAAGAGATGACATTTTCTTTTCTCCTTCTACCTTCCATTATGATGGTGGTGGATGTTGTTAGTTGATAATCAAATTTTTCAAAACCAATAATAATCTCTAAATTCGTTTCAAATTGATTTTTTGAAAATGGCAAATACATATCTAAGTTTTATATCTGATGAACATTTATTTTCTTGTATTGAAAATCTTCACAGTTCATATTTGAAAGCGAAAGCAAATGTGAGTAAAAAGAAGTTCTACAAAAATAAGATTGATACTATCAAACTAACATTTGATGCAAAATTCAATAGTTTAGATGAAAAAACATTAATAAAAACTGAAATCAATCGACAAATAGATAAATCTATTAATAACTCTATCGGGACTTTTCATGAAGAAATTTTAGGAGGAATTTCAGGATTTGAAATAGGAAAGCTAAGTGGTTTTGATATCAAAGCAAATGATAATACTTTGTTTGCTGATATTAAAAATAAGCATAACACAATGAATAGTAGTTCAGCTGAAAGCTTGTTTCAAAAACTAGCAACTTATGCTGATAATTACAAGCAAGCAAAATGTTATTGGGTTCAAATTTTAGCAAAAAATAGTTTTAACGAAAAATGGTTTAGTGAAATTAACGGAAAAGAATATAGTCACAGTAGAGTTTACAAAATTTCTGGAGATCAGTTTTACAAATTACTTTCTGGCAATGAAAATGCCTTATTTGAATTATATCAAGTTTTACCAAAAGCCATTTCAGATTATTTAAGCAAACAACAAAGTAAAACAGCTCAAAGTAATTCTGCTCTTGAAGAGATTTCTATAAGTTCCGCTGATTCTAAGAGAAGTATTTTAGATGAAATTACTTTTGAAAACTACTCTTATTATTTAGGTTTTGACAAACTCAAATAATATGTATTCAAAAATTGAATAATAGAATACCCAATTTCTTCACCTAAATTACAAGGAACAGCATTTCCAATTTGTTTATATTGTTGAGAAACAGAACCTACAAATTTCCAATCATCTGGAAAAGTTTGAATTCTTGCATATTCTCGAACTGTAAAAGGACGTGTTTCTTCTGGATGACATCTTTCTGTTTGTTTTTGTGCAGGACTACAAGTAAGTGTTAAACTCGGTTCATCCCAACCAATTCTTCTTGCAATTCCTGTTTTTCCACCTCCAAGAAAAAAACTTTTCCCCATATATTCTTTTTGAATATCTAAAGGCAGATTTCTCCAATAACCTTTTTGTGGTACTAAATCTAATATAACTTTCTTATGTTCAGGATATTTTGAGCCTTCAGATTTTGGGACATTAGAACTGTATAATTCTCCTTTTTTTAAAGCATCAACTAAATTGTAAATTTTATTATGTGGTTTTGGGTATTCATATTTTAAATCAACATCTTTCCGAATACCAACTAAAATAACACGTTCCCTTTTTTGTGGAACTCTATAATTAATGGCTTTTAAAACTTGTACAGGAACAACATTGTAACCAATTTCATCTAAAATAGAAATCATTCCCTCAATCGTTTTTCCTTTTTCGTGTGATAACAACCCTTTTACATTTTCTCCAATACAGATTAACGGATTAATTTCTTTTACAGCTCTTGCAAATTCATGAAAAAGTGTTCCTCTTGCATCATTAAGCCCTAGTTTTTTTCCTGCATAACTAAATGCTTGACAAGGAAAACCTCCTGTAACAACATCAACTTGATTATTATATTCTGTAAAATCAAAAGACTTAATATCTCCTTCTAAAACATTCCAATTTGGTCTGTTTTCACGCAATGTTTTACAAGCCCATTTATCAATTTCATTTAAAGCAACACATTTAATTCCTGCTTTTTCTAAACCAACAGCCAAACCTCCAGCACCAGCAAATAATTCTAAAACTTTAAACTCTTGGATTGGCTCTACAGAATTATCTATCGTATCTTCGTAATCAATAGATAGCTGTTTTAAAAGATCATTAATCTGTTCTTTTTTATAGATTCTATATTGACTAATCGGCTCTCTAGCAGCAGAAAACTTACCTTCTCTATCCCAACGCCTTAACGTTTCTTTACTTTTTCCTAAAATTTGAGAAACCTCATTTAAAGAATAATATTCTTTTGTAACCATATTACACAACCTTATACATTGGTTACAAATTTATAATAAAAATTTAGATAAAAAAATCAATTAAAAAGAATTTATGAAAAACTAAAAATACTGCCCAATTCCAAAAACCAATCCTTTTGATTTTCCATTGGTAAGTTCGTAGCCATAATCTATTCTAAAAATAGCGTTGAATATTTTTTTATTAATTATTCGTACACCAACACCAGAAAAAACTTTGATGTTTTTCTTTTTGGTAAAATCACTTAATTCACCACCTGGTGTTCTCCAAGTTCCGAAATCTGTAAACACATTAGACTGAATTACAAAAGAACCTTTTTCTAGAATGGTGTGTCTGTATTCTGTATTGTATACAATACTTCCGGTCCCTCTATCAACCAGAATTCCAACACCACGTAAATTTACATTATTGTCTAAAGCAAATGGCGCAAACGGACTCTTTGTATTTGTTGACAAGCCTACTCGTAAACGATTTGCCCAATTGCCTTTTTCGCCGATTCTTTTAAAGTAGAATAAATCGTTCCAAGCGATAAAAAAATCGTTTTGAGAATTGCTTTTTGAAGTTACCATTTGCACATACAATTCGTTTTTAAAACCACTGATATATTGATAGAAATAATCTAAATTATCATACAAGTAAACGGCTTTTAGTAAAAATTTATTGATGTTTAATTCTTGCGGAATGCTTGCAGACGTAATTCCGTTTTTATAAGTGTATTTTTCTTTAAAAAAGTTAACCCCAAGTTCTATACGGTTTTTAAAATTCAACTCATACAACAACATTGTTTCAAAAGAAATATTTTGATATTTATAATTAGCAGAACCATTATCAAAATACAAAGGCTCTTCACTTATCCAATTTGTATGATTTACAGCCAATCCTAATTTGTTTGAAAACAAATATGGCGCTCTAAAATTGATTCCGTAAGAATGATATTCGTTGTTTTGATAAAAGCCGCCAAAAGCCATATTTCTTCCTAAAAAGTTATAATCATACAATCCAATTTTATACGCAAATTGTTTGTTAGTTGTTGTCCAAAAATTTACGGCAGGAATTAATGTTTTGTTTTCTTCTATTTGAAAAAAGATATTGTACGTGTTTTTTGATGCTTTAAAAACCTGATAATATGCGTGAGAAATTGCTGGTAATTTTTTTAATCTTTTTACATCATCATTTAAAACAATTGAATCTAAAACAGATCCTTCTTTGGTGAGTAAAAATTTTTCTATTACACTAATTTTTGTTTTTTTTAAGCCTTTAACCTTAACATCAACAATGTTATTTTCTTGCGCAACTAAAAGGGTTGTTAAGAAAACTAAAAGATAAAAAAGAATATTTTTTTTAATCATTACTGAATTGAAAATCGTTTTACGATAATCAAATTTACCCAATTATCTAAACTTACTCCCATCAAAGTAAAATTATAATCTGAACCCACTTCTAAAGTTAGTGGTTTTTTTGTAGTTATATTTAAAACAACATTATTTAACAAGTAATATTGAAACCATGTATCGTAGGTATAAGTTCCTGATAATAAGTTATTATTAATGTCAGAAATTACTTGAAAGTAAATTGCATTTTCTTTATAAATTCCGTCTTGCCAAGTAAATTTAGGAGATGTATTTTGTGTAAGATCTATTGCAACTTCATTGATCCATTCTGTTGGTTTTGCTTGATGTTTTAACCGAATTGGATTTGACTTATGTAGTTTTCCGTTTGTTTTAAAAGTAATAATTGACCAAACTTCTTTGGTATCATTTCTAACATAACGCTCTAAATAACCATTAAAAACACCTTCTTTTGGTAACACTCTTCTTTTGTACAATGAAAAATCTTTTTCATTTACGGTAGTGTTTTCGGTTTCGAAATATTGAATTTCTGTTGCTCCTAAAATTGGATAATAAAAAATATATGAAATTGAAGTATCAAACTCATCACTAGCAGCGCAAGCAATTACTTGATCTGCTAGTAAGCCAGAATTTAAATTTAAATATTCTTGTAAATTTTGTGGTATTAAAACAATTTTTTCTTTAGTGCATGAAATAGAAAAAAGGAACACGAGAATAAAAATTGTTTTTTTTATCATTCAGTTTATCTTTTAAAAGTAATTACTGGCAGCATCGAATGATTGCTTAGATCTTCTGCAATGCTTCCTTCAAAGATATGAGATAATCCTTTTCTCCCATGCGTACTAATGGCAATTAAATCTGCGCCAATTCTTTCTGAAAATTTTAAAATTCCTTTTTCAATGGTAACCTCACTTTCAAAAGTAATTTCTTTTAATTTACTAATATCTTGACCTGCTTTGGTTAAAAAGTTAGCTGCCAATTCTTTCATCTCAGTAGAAGTTTTGAATTTATCATTTGGTAAGTTTACATATAATAAATGAACTTCAGCTTCAAAAAACTGCATCAATTTTAATACTTTTTCATAAGCAGGAATTGCTTTTTCAGAAAAATCGCAAGCATACACAACGTCTTCAAAATTTAAATTAAACAATTCTTCTTTTAAAATTAAAACTGGAATATCTGAAAATCTGACAACTTTCTCTGTGTTAGAACCCACAAAAAGTTCTTTCACACCACTTGCTCCATGAGAACTTATGATTATTAAATCTGCTTTTTCTTCTTTTGCAATGTCATTTATTTCTCTAAAAGACAAATAATGTTTTATAATTGGAGTAACTTTTACATCTTTTAAGTAGTCTTTTTTCAAAAAAGATTTAAACCTTTTTTCTGCTAATTTTAAATAAAAAACAGATTGTGTTTGTATTTCAATTGCGCTTTCACTTAATGATGCAATACTAATGTCTAACATGTGCAACGCAATAATTTCTATATGATGTCTTTTCGCTAAAAGTGCTGCAGCTTTTAATGCAAACTCTGAATGATCAGAAAAATCTATAGGTACAATAACTTTTTTCATGATAAATAACTTTTGGATAAAAACAAATTTAAGTTATTGACACAAGGCAAATTATAACATTTATCATGTTTTGATAATTTTATGATTTTAATTGATTTTATACAATTTCTTAATTAACGTTTCTGTTGGTTTATTTTGTGGTGTAAATCTGTTGTTATTCTCTCCGCCAACTTTTTCATGATTATGATACCATTTCCAAATAAAACCACCGGCAAACCATTGTTCTTTCCAAAACTGATTATAAATTGCTTGTGTAGCATTTTTCTGAGCTTCTAAATTAACGCTTCCTTCTAATCGATTAGATTCCCATGGTTTTTTACCGTTAAAATCGACACTTCTATATCCAAATTCGGTAAATAAAATTGGTTTTTTAAATTTTTGTTGAATTTCAATTATTTGGTTTTTATGAGGTTTCCATCCTTTTTCAAAATCTAAAACAGATGGTGTTTTTTTATCACTTAAAGGAAAATAAGCATCTACTCCAATATAATCTATTTGATTCCAAAATGGTACTCGTTTAAATTCGTCCCAATTTGCTGCGTAGGTTAATTTGCCTTTATATATCTTTTTAATTTTTACTATTAATTGATTCCAGTATGTTGGTCTTTTAATCACAAATTTTTCTAATTCGGTTCCGATACATAAAATATCTGCATTTGTTTGCTGAGCAATATCAGCAAATTCTAATATAAATTTCTCATACGAGTCTTCAAGAATTTTCCACTTTTCTTCAGAATCCATATCAATAAATCCTGTATATAAACCTCTAGAAACCCACAATTGTGGTTTTAGCATTATTTTTACATTGTTCTTTTTAAATTCTTTTGCGTAATGTTCTAGTCCTTTTCTTGTTTCACCAAACCATTGTCTTTTAGAATTGTAAATAATTTTTGGATTATTTAAGTCTCTAAAAAAGCCAAAAGGCATTAATGCAACATAGTTGCTATTAACATTTAAAACTGGTTTAATATGCTTAGAATCTATTGCTGCTCTAGAGGCTACAAAACTTATTCCGTTTATCTTTTTTGATTGCCCGCTCAAAGAAAACTGAATAAAAACAACACAAAAAATCAATAAAAATTTGGTTTTCATAGCTCCTAAATTATACTATTTTTTAGAATAACGCTCTCAAACCTATGTTAAATGTTTGCCCTAAACCATTATCTGTTCCTCTTACAAAATTTGTATAAATGGTTTCTATATTTAAAATGTTTGATAGTTGATATTTTGCTCCAAAACCAAGTGCTGTATAATCTTGAGTAAAATCTCCAAAACGTTGAGAATGTTGTGCCAATCCTAAAATAGTAAACTCAGAATTCGGAAAATAACTTAGAAAAATTCCTGGTGCAAAAACAAATGTATTGTTTGCAAAACTTGCCTCATCGCCAAAGTTATATTCTGTATTTAACTCTGCAAATAATTGCCAATCATTATTTTCGAAACTATAATCGTAAAAAAAGCGATTCTGAAAAATCCATGCTGTTTGATCAAGATACACTCCATTTTCAGTTTCATTTTTTACCAAAGGGATATGAATTGCAGATTGAATAGAGAAATTTCCAACATTTTTAAAAGGTTGAAATTTTACTGCTGGTGCAAACGAAGTAATTCCTTTTCTTTCTGTAGCTGGGTCATCTGTTAAACTAAAAACTGATAATGCTTGTCTGCCTCCAATTGTGTTTGAGCGAATCTCTATAATTGCACCAACATTAAATCTATTGTCTTCAGATATTCCTGTAAAAACATCTATAGTTGATGTAAAAAAATTTGATCTTCCGTTTAAATCAGTTTTAGTATTTCCTTTACTATTTGCAAATTTTGTTTGCGTATATAAATTATTAAACCATTTAATATCCCATTGTCCTTTACTCAATAATTTAGAAGGTGTGTAAGTTTGTATATTGCTTTTTGATATTGTATTATCTTCTTGTGAATAAGTATTACTTACTAAAAATAGTGTACATACAATTAGTAAATTAGAAATTCTATTTCTCATGTTTTATATTTTTTAACGAACTCGATTTCTAAGTCGAGCAAATATTTAATTGTTTACAAACTACTAAATAATAACTTTATTAATAACCATTCTAAATTAAATAATATCTTTAAGTTTGTAACTTACATCTCGACAGAACAGATTAGTCAATAAACAAATTTATGGAACACATTGTTATTATAGGAAATGGAATATCTGGTGTTACAGCTGCCAGGCATATCAGAAAAAAATCAGATAAAGAAATTACAATAATTTCTGCAGAAACTGATTTTTTCTTTTCTAGAACTGCATTGATGTATGTCTATATGGGACACATGAAATTTGAACATACACAACCTTATGAATCTTGGTTTTGGAAAAAAAATCGCATCAATCTTAAAAAAGGATTTGTGTCAAAAGTACATTCTAAATCAAATGAGATTGAATTTTCTAATGGAGAAAAATTAGCCTACGATAAACTAATTATTGCAACGGGTTCTAAACCAAATAAATTTGGTTGGTCAGGACAAGATTTGAATGGAGTTATGGGAATGTATCACAAACAAGATTTAGAATCTTTAGAAAAATATGCGCCCGATAACAAAACGTGTAAACGCGCTGTAATTGTTGGTGGCGGATTAATTGGAATTGAATTGGCAGAAATGCTGCATAGCAGAAATATTCCGGTTACTTTTTTGGTACGAGAACAAAGTTTTTGGGACGGCGTTTTACCTGCGCAAGAATCGTCAATGATTAATCAGGAAATTTTGAATAATCATATTGATTTACGCTTAGGTGTGAATCTAAAAGAAATTAAATCTGATGAAAACGGAAATGTAAAATCAATAGTTATTGCAGAAACCGGAGAAGAAATTGAATGTAATGTTGTTGGTTTAACCGCGGGAGTTTCTCCTAATGTAGATTTTCTAAAAAATTCTGAATCGGGTACTGAGCATAGTCGAAGTATAGAAATTGGTCGTGGCGTAAAGGTAAATCGCTTTTTAGAAACAAATATAAAAGATATCTATTCGATTGGAGATTGCGCAGAACAACACGAAGCAATTGGGCAAAGAAAACCGATTGAAGCTGTTTGGTACACAGGAAGAATGATGGGCGAAACCGTGGCGCAAACAATTTGTGGAAATAAAACAGAATACAAACCCGGGCATTGGTTTAATTCTGCTAAATTTTTTGACATTGAATACCAGACTTATGGATGGGTTTGGGCACAACCAAAAGAAAACGAAGCTCGTTTTTATTGGGAACACAAAAGTGGCAAAAAATGCATTCATATTAATTATGATAAAAACACCAAAGAATTTATCGGGATTAACACCTTCGGAATAAGAATGAGGCATGAGTTTTTTGATTTAGTTCTTACAGAAAAACGCACAGTAAATTATGTCTTAGAACATTTAGCCGATGCCAATTTTGATCCTGAATTTTACAAACTACATGAAGCAGAAATTGTAGCAAAATTCAATCAAGAAAACAATACAAACATCCAACTAAAAAAGAAAAGCTGGAAACGGATTTTTAGCATATAAATAAGTATGAAAATAATTAAAAATATTGGGTTATTAATTTCCTTATTAGGATTTGCTGTTTTTACTATTAGCATTTTTACAGGTTCTAATAATGTATCAAAAGAAACTTTTAATGCTTGGGCCAAACAGAAGGTTAAGAGCGAGTTTTTTATTAAAAAAGCTCAAACAGAAATTGTAAATAAAGAATTAACTTCTGCAGAATTATCTAGCAAAATTTATCAACTAGTAAAAGAATCTAATGCTTATTATAAAAGTCAAAAAGAAATTGCTTGGGACAAAATTATTTATTTAAAATGGAATAAAACTTCTAAAGATTTTATTTATCCATTAACAAGAGCTTCTGCAACAGGTTGGGTTTCTAAAAACCAAAATTTGTTTTTCTTTTTAACTTTTGGTCTTGCTATTTTAGGCGGAATTCTGTTTTTTGGTGCAGATTATAAATTATTAAGTTCTACTGGAATAAAAAATAATGGAATCTTTCAACATTCTGCAACAAACAGAGGTTACTTAGGAATGATTGCTTTTGTCTTTTTCTTCGGGTTCTATGTTATTTTATATTTCTATCCAAACTATTTAGTAAACCCTATTCTTTCTGTAAACCCTATAAGTAAAGGGTTAAACGGACAAGAATCTAGCCAATGGTTTTTATATGGATTTATGTATAGTTCGGTAATGAGTCTATTTGCTCTTAGAATGTTTATTAAATACAGACAAAATAATTATCAATTAGTTAGAACAGCTGTTGTATTGTTTTTTCAAATTGCATTTGCTTTTTTAATTCCTGAAATATTAGTTGCCTTTAACAAACCTTGGTTCGATTTTAAGAATGCTTTTCCACTAAATTATTCGTTCTTTTTTGATTGGAATTTAGACAACCTTTTAAGTAGTGGAAATTTAGGAGTTTTTATGTTGGTTTGGGGAATTGCATTAACCTTAATCATTGTTCCTATAATGGTCTATTTTTACGGGAAAAGATGGTATTGTTCTTGGGTTTGTGGTTGTGGTGGATTATCTGAAACTTTAGGAGATCCTTACCGTCAATTATCTAGTAAATCTTTATTTTCCTGGAAAATAGAACGCTGGTTAATCCACGGAGTTTTAGTTTTTGTTTTATTGATGACAGCAGTAACATTATATACTTATTTTGCTGAAATAGAGAGCTGGAAAAAAATTATATTTGGCATTTCTGCTTATGATATACAAACCACTTATGGCTTTTTAATTGGTTCTATTTTCTCTGGTGTAATTGGCACAGGATTTTATCCAATTCTAGGAAATAGAGTTTGGTGCCGTTTTGGTTGCCCTTTAGCAGCTTATATGGGATTAATTCAGCGTTTTAAATCTCGTTTTAGAATTACAACAAATGGCGGTCAATGTATTTCTTGCGGAAATTGTTCTACCTATTGTGAACAAGGAATTGATGTAAGATCGTACGCTCAAAAAGGCGAAAATATTGTTCGTGCTAGCTGTGTTGGTTGCGGAATTTGTTCTGCTGTTTGTCCGCGTGGCGTGTTAAAATTAGAGAATGGTCCAGAAAAAGGGCGTATCAATCCAACAGAAATTTTATTAGGAAATGATGTTGATTTAATGAAATTGATAAATGACAAACAATAGCAGAAACAATCGTATTTTTGTTACGGATTTTAAAAAGAATTAATGTCAATAATCAAAGTTATCATCCCTGCTTTTAACGAACAAAATTCAATTGCAAAAGTTATACGTGATATTCCATCAATAGTTGATGAAATTATTGTCGTTAGCAACAATTCTATTGATAAAACTGAAGAAAATGCTAAAAACGCCGGAGCAACTGTTTTACAAGAAAACCGAAAAGGATATGGTTTTGCGTGTTTAAAAGGAATGGATTACATCGCTTCGACTTCGATCAGCGACCCAAATAAAAAACCAGACATTATTGTTTTTTTAGATGGCGATTATTCTGATTATCCAGAACAATTGACAGAATTAATAGATCCAATTCTTAATGAAGACATTGATTTTGTAATTGGCGCAAGAGTAAAACGACTACGTGAAGAAGGTTCTATGACACCTCAACAAGTATTCGGAAATTGGTTAGCAACGTTTTTAATGAAACTCTTTTTTGGCGCAAAATTTACAGATTTAGGCCCTTTTAGAGCAATTAAATATGATAAATTGTTAGCGTTAAAAATGGAAGACAAAACTTACGGCTGGACGGTTGAAATGCAATTAAAAGCATTGAAACAAAATTTAACGTATGTAGAAATTCCGATGAAATACAGAAATAGAATTGGCGTTTCTAAAGTTTCTGGAACGGTAAAAGGAAGTGTTATGGCAGGAATTAAAATTTTAGGTTGGATCTTTAAATATAGTTTTTAAATGATTTTTGTTGCGTACATTATAATCGTTGTTTATTCAATTGCTTTGTTGTTAATTTTTATGTACGCTTTGGCACAACTTAACCTTCTTTTTAACTATTTAATAGCACAAAAAAAAGAAGATTTTTCTGAAAAATTTGATTTTTCTAACCCAAACGAAATTCCGTTTGTAACCATACAACTTCCTGTGTACAATGAACTCTATGTAATGGAGCGTTTGCTAACAAATATTGTGAGGTTAAAGTATCCAAAAGATAAATTAGAAATTCAAGTTTTAGATGATTCTACAGACGAATCTGTTATTTCTACATCGAAACAAATAAAAGAACTTCAAAAATCTGGAATTGATATTAAACACATCCAAAGAACAAATAGAAAAGGATTTAAAGCAGGTGCCTTAAAAGAAGGTTTAAAAAGTGCAAAAGGAGATTTTATTGCCATTTTTGATGCTGATTTTTTACCAAAAGAAAATTGGCTGTTAGAAACCATTCCGTATTTTAAAAACTCAGAAATTGGCGTTGTACAAACGCGTTGGAGTCATATCAACCGAAATTATTCTACACTTACAAGAATTCAAGCTTTTGCGTTGGATGCACATTTTACCTTAGAACAAGTTGGTAGAAATAGTAAAGATCATTTTATCAACTTTAACGGAACAGCTGGCGTTTGGCGTAAAGAATGTATTTATGATGCCGGAAATTGGGAAGGTGATACATTAACCGAAGATTTAGATTTAAGTTATAGAGCGCAGTTAAAAAACTGGAAATTCAAATACTTAGAAAATATTGAAACCCCTTCTGAATTGCCAATTATTATTAGCGCGGCAAGAACACAACAATTTAGATGGAACAAAGGCGGAGCAGAAAATTTTCAAAAAATGGCAAAACGTGTTTTGTCTAATAAAAAAGTTCGTTTTAAAACAAAAATTCATGGATTGTTACATTTACTAAATAGCACCATGTTTTTAAACGTACTAATTGTAGCTGTTTTAAGCGTGCCAATGTTGTATATAAAAAATGAATATGAACATTTAAAAAACTACTTTTATATGATGAGTTTCTTTGTAATAAGTTCTCTCATATTTTTTATTTGTTATTGGTTTATGTACAAAAATATTTATGGCAAAGGTTTTAAAAATTTCTTAAAATATATTGCTACTTTTTTTACCTTTTTTTCTATAGCTATGGGGTTTTCTTTACATAATTCTATTGCCGTTTTAGAAGGTCATTTTGGTAAAAAAAGCGACTTTATTAGAACTCCCAAGTTTAACATCAACTCCGTAAAAAACAGTTGGGAAAGCAATAAATATATTTCTAAAAAAATTTCTATTCATGTTGTTTTTGAAGGATTGTTAGCCTTGTATTTTGCGTTTGGAATGTACAGCGCTTTTGTGGTTGGAAATCAAGGTGGAGACTTTGGTTTATTTCCATTTCACTTAATGCTATTATTAGGGTTTGGATATGTGTTTTTTAAATCTATTTTTACTAAAGCATAATGATTGTAAGCAGAAAAAATACAGAATTTATAATTGTAATAACTCTCACAATCATTCTCTATTTTTTGGTTGCTTTTTATCTAGAAAGAACACAATTTTCAATGATGTTGTTTTTATATGTTTCTCTTTTTGCAACATCATTTTACATTTTAAAAAAAGGAAAAGAAAACACGAAGTTATTAACGAGTTTATCCATTTTATTTCGGTTGATTTTTTTGTTTTCAATTCCAAATTTATCACAAGATTTTTACCGTTTTATTTGGGACGGAAGAATGCTTTTCGAAGGATTAAATCCGTATTTGTATTTACCAGAAAACTTTATCCATCAGCAAGAATTTCCAATAAACCAAGCAGCAGAAATGTATGCCGGAATGGGAGCTTTAAACGGAAGTAATTACACCAATTATCCACCAGTAAATCAATTGAGTTTTTACATTGCTGCCCTTTTTGCTGGCAACAGCATTTTAGGTTCTGTAATTGTGTTTAAACTTCAACTTATTTTTGCGGATATAGGAATTATATACTTCGGAAAAAAGTTATTAAAAAAACTACAATTACCAATTTATCATATTTTTTTATATGCTTTAAATCCGTTTATAATAATTGAATTGACAGGAAATATTCATTTTGAACCTGTCATGTTATTCTTTTTAGTTTGGAGTTTGTATTTGCTTTTTAAACACAAATGGATTTGGGCTGCATTTTTATTAGCTTGTTCTGTTTCTGTGAAGTTAATTCCGTTGTTGTTTTTACCGTTGTTTTATCAATGGTTTGTTAAAAGCCCTCTCTACTCCGCTCTAGATGACAAAAAGATGTCCGTTCGAGCGGAGTCGAGAATAAAAGGGCTTTTGAAATTAATCTTATTTTATGTAATTATAATTTCAACTTCACTCCTCTTTTTCTTACCTTTTTACACTTCAGGATTGATTGCCAATTATTTTAACTCTGTTGGATTGTGGTTTAGAAGTTTCGAGTTCAATGCGAGTTTTTATTATATTTTTAGAGAAATTGGCTACTTGTTTAGAGGTTATAATGAAATTGCTATCATCGGAAAAATCATTCCGATGTTAACAATTGTGTTTTTAGGAATTATTACTTTTTTTAGAAAAAATAAAAGCCCAAAAGAAAATATTACAGCATTACTTTTCGGATTGTCTTTTTATTATTTTACAACAACAACCATGCATCCGTGGTATTTAGCAACTTTAGTTTTGTTGTCTGTTTTTACCAAATATCGTTTTCCAATTGTTTGGAGTTTGGTAATTATATTGAGTTATCAAGCCTACTCTAATCTTCCTTGGAAAGAAAATTTATGGTTTATTGGATTGGAATACACCATCGTTTATGGATTTTTAATTTGGGAATTGTTTTTTAAAAATCATCATAAGAAACAGTACTTTGACGCTCACGATTCACATGCAATTTCGTAACATCAGGGCGGGAATAATGTCCGACAACATCAAAATTTTGACGTTCTTCTAGCACACGATTAAAATCTAAAGTTTCAATAATCAAACCTTCTTTATTAATCACTGGTTCCACCAACCATTCTCCGTTTGGTGACGCAATACAAGAACCTCCGTTTGCTAAAATTTCTGGCGCATCTTTTATGATTTTATCAAAATGTGGCGTTTCTTTTGGAAAATCTGACTTTGCCATTAAACTAGAAACTGAAATTACAAAAGAACGAGATTCTCTTGCAATAAAACGTGTGATATCTTTGGTATTATGGTCGCTTCCTGGCCAAACTGCAATGTGTAAATCTTCTCCCAAACCGTATAATGCAGTTCTTGGCAACGGCATCCAATTTTCCCAGCAATTCAATCCGCCAACTGTAAATTCTTTTAACGGATGTACTTGCAAACCATTTCCATCTCCAGGAGCCCAAGTTAAACGCTCATCAAAAGTTGGCTGTAGTTTTCTATGAACAGATTTTATTTTTCCATCTTGATTGATGTACACCAATGATGCATAAATGCTATGTCCACCTCTATTTTCTGCACGTTCCATAATTCCTAAATAAATAGAAATCTGATGCTTTTTTGCCAATTTACAAACCGAATTTAATTCGCCTTTTTCTATCGTAATAGAATTACGAACATAATGAGCATGGATTTCTTTTTGAACTTTCGAATCCCATTCTGCGCCGTTTGTTAAAGCAATCCAAAATGGATAACCAGGCAATAATGCTTCTCCAAAAACAATGAGTTCGCAGTTTTCTTTTGCAGCATCAATGATTAATTTTTCAATCTTTTCAATTGTCCTTTCTTTGTTCAACCAAACTGGTGAAATTTGTGCTAGTGCTACTTTTAGTAAATTATTCTTCATCTTAATTGATATTTACATTTACCACCAATCCCTCATTTGCTCTTACATTAAAAACAGTTTCGTCTTCAAAAATTAAATACTGTCCTTTTATACCCACTAGCTTTCCGGTATAAGAATGCTGTTTTACCAAATTCAAACTTTTGGGTTTTAGCGGATATTTATCCACCGGAAAATTTAGGTTGGTTTCTGTATTGTTTTCTATAAAATATTCTTTTGCTTCTTCAGGAATGTATTGTGCTAATTTGTTTCTCCATTCTACTAAATTTTCATCGACAATATCATTCTTTAACATCTTTCGCCAATTGGTTTTATCGGCAACAAATTCTTTTAAAGCAACTTCTGTAATTCCGGCTAAATATCGATTTGGCACTTCAACAATTTCTATCGCTTCATGTGCTCCTTGATCTATCCAACGTGTTGGAACTTGTTGTTTTCTAGTAACACCAACTTTTACATTGCTAGAGTTTGCCAAATACACAATATGCGGTTTTAATTGCACTTGTTTTTCGTAGGCTAAATCTCTGTCTTCAATTCCTAAATGTGCGGTGCTTAATTCTGGTCTCATAATCCAATCGCCAGCAGTTGGAGTTTCAAAAAAACAACTTTTACAAAAACCTTGTCGGTAAATTTCTTTGTTTAAATGACAATTTAAACACTCGTGTTTTACAAAGGTCATTGTAATGGTTTTACCTAATAACTGATTCATATTTAAGAAGTCGTCACCCAATTCTAAATAATATTGAATGATCTCTAAATTTTCGGTTGGCATTTTTTTTAAGACTCCTTGATATTGCATACAACTATTTTTAGTATTTTTAACTCCGTTGACAATCAACAACAAACAAACTTACTATAAAAAAGCAAGTTTTAAGAATTTTGTATTCATAAATTAAACGAGAAACTAACCAAATGGCATTTCCTTTAGTAAACTCAATTATATCTTGGTTTTTAAAGAAACGAAAGCATCAAATGGAGTTGTTTTTAAAATATCCTTTAGATGTTCAAGAAGAATTATTGTTTCGTTTATTGAATACTGCAAAAAATACTGAATTTGGTAAAGAGCATTATTTTTCATCTATCAGAGATTATACAGATTTTACAAATGCTGTTCCGATTCAGAAATACGAAACTTTTGAGCCTTTAATAGAACGTTGCAGAAGAGGAGAGCAAAACCTTTTTTGGCCAACTCCAATAAAATGGTTTGCAAAGTCTAGCGGAACTACAAATGCCAAAAGTAAATTTATTCCTGTAAGTGATGAAGCCCTAGAATATTGTCATTTAAAAGCCGGAAAAGACATGTTGTGTTTGTACATTAACAATAATGAAGACACGCAATTGTTTACCGGAAAAGGATTAAAGCTTGGCGGAAGTTCTGCAATTTATGAAGACAACAATTCATATTTCGGAGATTTATCTGCAATTATTACAGAAAATCTTCCTTTTTGGGCAGATTTTAGTTCTGCACCAAGCCAAGAAACTGCATTAATGAGCGAATGGGAAACCAAAATGGATGCTATTGTAGAAGAAACCATTCATGAAAATATTACCAGTTTAGTTGGTGTTCCAAGTTGGATGTTATTATTGTTAAATCGGGTGTTAGAAAAAACAGGAAAAGATACTATTTTAGAAGTTTGGCCTAACTTAGAAGTCTATTTTCATGGCGGCGTAAATTTTAATCCTTACAGAGAACAGTACAAAAAACTGATTCCGAAAGCCGACTTTAAATACTACGAAACCTATAATGCTTCTGAAGGTTTTTTTGGATTACAAGACAGCAATAATTCGTTAGAATTATTGTTAATGTTAGATTACGGAATCTTTTATGAATTTATTCCTATGGATGCTTACAACGGAGAAAATTCGAAAACAATTCCGCTATCCGAAGTGCAAAAAAATGTAAACTACGCAATGGTAATTACTACAAACGGTGGTTTATGGAGATATTTAATTGGTGATACTGTAAAGTTTACTTCTACAGATCCGTATCGCATAAAAATTACAGGAAGAACTAAACATTTTATCAATGTTTTTGGCGAAGAGTTAATCATTGAAAACGCCGAAGAAGCATTAAAATTAGCTTGTGAAAAAACAAAAGCTGTAATTACAGATTATACGGTTGCTCCTATTTTTATGACCACAAATTCTAGTGGCGGACATGAATGGATTATTGAATTTAAAAAAGCACCAAATAACTTAGACTATTTTACTGAACTGTTAGATACCTCATTAAAAGCTATCAATTCTGATTATGAAGCAAAACGTTATCATAATATGACATTGGATTTACCTAAAATTCATGTTGCTAAAAAAGGATTATTTTACAATTGGCTAAAGAAAAAACAAAAATTAGGCGGACAACATAAAGTGCCAAGATTGTCTAATAAAAGAGATTTTGTTGAAGAATTATTAAAAATATCTGTAAACCAACAAAGTGCACATTTATAAACGAATTTTGTTCTTGGCAACTACAATTCTAAGGTACACTTTGTTTTATTAGTTTACTTATTAATTAAACGAGTTAGTATTAAAATTGTAACAATTAGCAATTACACTTTTCGCTCCACAACGTAATCAATCATTTGCAAAAGTGAATCTTTGTAAGGAGAATCTGGATAGTTTTCTAAAATGGTCAATGCTCTGTTTTTGTAGTCGTTCATTTTAGAAATGGTGTATTCAATTCCGCCATTTTCTTTTACAAAAGTGATAACTTCTTTTACCTTTTTTTTGTCTTTATTGTATTTTTTTACCGAATTGATAATCCAGTTTTTGTCTTTTTCAGAACACGTATTTAAGGTATAAATTAAAGGCAAGGTCATTTTTTGTTCTTTGATATCAATTCCAGTTGGTTTACCAATTTTATCATCAGAATAGTCAAACAAATCGTCTTTAATTTGAAAAGCAATTCCGATATATTCTCCAAATTTTCTCATTTGTTGAACCGTTTCTTGATTTGCACCAACAGAAGCAGCTCCAATTCCACAACAAGCTGCAATTAAAGTTGCTGTTTTTTTACGGATAATTTCAAAATAAACTTCTTCAGTAATATCTAATTTACGTGCTTTTTCTATTTGTAATAATTCGCCTTCACTCATTTCACGAACCGCGATAGAAATCAATTTTAACAAATCAAAATCTTCGTTATCAATAGAAAGCAACAATCCTTTAGATAATAAAAAATCGCCCACTAACACAGCAATTTTATTTTTCCATAAAGCGTTTATGGAAAAAAAACCTCTTCTTCTATTACTATCATCAACCACATCATCATGCACTAAAGTAGCAGTATGAATCAATTCTACAACAGATGCTCCGCGATAAGTTCGCTCATCAAAACCGCCGTCAGAAACCATTTTTGCAACTAAAAAAACAAACATTGGCCGCATTTGTTTTCCTTTTCTACGAACAATATAATAGGTAATTCTGTTTAGTAACGGAACTTTGGTAAGCATCGATTCTTTGAATTTCTCTTCAAAGAGTTCCATTTCGTTTTTAATAGGAAGTTTTATTTGCTCTACAGGTTTCATTTATGCTGAACTAGTTTCAGTATCTTTTGTAAAAATAGGAAATATAAACAAGACCTCACAGGTTTTTAAAACCTGTGAGGTCTAAAATTTTATTAAGATTTATTTGCCAATTGACCACAAGCTGCATCAATATCTTTTCCTCTAGATCGACGTACATTTACTACAATTCCGTGCATTTCTAAATTAGAAATATAATTGTTGATTGCTTGCGGACTTGCTTGTTGAAATTCACCATCATCAATAGGATTGTATTCAATTAAATTTACTTTACACGGCACGTAACTGCAAAACTGAATCAATGCTTCAATATCTTCTTTACGGTCGTTAATTCCGCCCCAAACAACATATTCGTAGGTAATCCTTCGTTGTGTTTTTTCGTACCAATATTCTAACGATTCTTTTAAATCTTTCAACGGAAACGTTGCATTAAACGGCATAATTGAAGTTCTCACTTCATCAATTGCAGAATGCAAAGAAACGGCTAAATTAAATTTTACATCATCATCTGCCATTTTTTTAATGATTTTCGGAACACCAGACGTAGAAACGGTAATTCTTTTTGGCGACATTCCCAATCCTTCTGGAGACGTAATTTTTTCAATCGATTTTATCACATTATTGTAATTCATTAAGGGTTCTCCCATTCCCATAAACACAATGTTAGATAATTTATGATTGTAATACAATAAACTTTCTTTGTTGATTGCTGCAACTTGATCGTAAATTTCATCAGGATTTAAGTTTCGCATTCTCTTTAAACGAGAAGTTGCACAAAACTTGCAATCTAAACTACAACCAACTTGACTAGAAACACAAGCTGTTGTTCTTGTATCTGTAGGAATTAAAACAGATTCTACGACCAAACCATCGTGCAAACGAACCGCATTTTTTACGGTTCCGTCTTTGCTACGCTGAATATTATCAACTTCAATATGATTGATGACAAAGTTTTCTTGTAACATTTCTCTTGTTTCTAAAGAAATGTTTGTCATGTCTTCAAAAGAATGCACCACTTTTCCCCACAACCATTCGTACACTTGATTGCCACGAAAAGCTTTATCACCATTTTCTACAAAAAAATCTCGTAGTTGATCTTTGGTTAATGCGCGTATGTCTTTCTTTTTTTTCACTCTGAAAAATTAAGTTGTAAAGTTAAAATAAAAAACTGGTAGCTTAAAAAGTACCAGTTTTTCAATTCTTGAATTTTTTAATCTTCAAATTATATAATCAACATTGCATCTCCGTAAGAAGAGAAGTTGTATTTTTCTTTGATTGCTACTTCGTATGCTTCCATTACAAAATCGTAACCACCAAAAGCGGCAGCTTGCATTAATAAAGTAGATTTAGATTTATGAAAGTTTGTAATCATACAATTTGCAATGCTAAATTCGTGAGGAGGAAAAATAAATTTATTTGTCCAACCTTCAAAAGCATTTAATTTTCCGTTTGATGAAACAGAAGATTCAATTGTACGCATAACTGTTGTACCAACAGCGCAAATTCTTTTTTTGTTCTTTAATGCATCATTAATTCTTTTTGCTGTTTCATTAGAAATAACAATCTGTTCAGAATCCATTTTATGTTTCGATAAGTCTTCTACTTCTACTGGAGCAAAAGTTCCTAAACCAACATGCAATGTAACTTCAGAAAAATCTACGCCTTTAATTTCTAAACGCTTCATTAAATGTTTAGAAAAATGCAAACCTGCTGATGGTGCTGCAACAGCTCCTTCATGTTTTGCATAAATGGTTTGATAACGTTCTGTATCAGATTCTTCTACGGGTCTCTCAATTTCTTTTGGTAAAGGAGTTTGTCCTAATTCCAATAATTTTACTCTAAATTCTTCATAAGAACCATCAAATAAAAATCGTAACGTTCTTCCTCTAGAAGTTGTATTGTCTATAACCTCTGCAACCAAACTATCATCATCTCCAAAAAATAATTTATTTCCAATTCTAATTTTTCTTGCTGGATCTACTAAAACATCCCACAATCTGTTTTCTTGATTTAATTCTCTTAACAAAAACACTTCAATACGTGCTCCGGTTTTTTCTTTATTTCCAAACATTCTTGCAGGAAATACTTTTGTGTTATTCAAAACCATAACATCACCTTCATCAAAATAATTGATAATGTCTTTAAACATTTTGTGTTCTATAGTTTGTTCTTTTCTATTTAACACCATTAAACGAGATTCGTCTCTATGTTCTGCTGGAAATTTTGCCAATAATTCATCTGGCAAATCAATATTAAAATGCGATAATTTCATGTAGTTTTTTTCTAAGAATGCTGGCAAATATACAACATCAGAATAGGCGTTGTCAAGTGTTTTGCGGTTTAATTTAAATCGAGTCTATTTGAAAACCAATTTGTTGCAAGTCTTTCCAAAAATTTCGATACGATTTTGTCACCACATTTGCATCTAAAATTGTTATTGAAACTTTGATTGCTAATGGTGCAAAAGCCATTGCCATTCTATGATCTTTATAGGTTTTTATGTCAATATTTGGGTTGATTTTTGTAGTTTCTTTCATCGTTAAACTTTCATTTGTCACAGAAATTTGTGCACCTAATTTTGTCAATTCATTTTCTAATGCAACCAATCTGTCTGTTTCTTTAATTTTTAATGTATGTAAACCTGTTAAAACACAATTAATTCCTAATCCAAAACAAGTAACAGCTATCGTTTGTGCTATATCTGGTGCATTACTCAAATTTTGAATTATGCTTTTTGAATTATGAGTTTTCTTTTTAGTTAATACTATTGTATTTTCCTGGAACATTGTTGAAACCCCAAAATGTTGATAGATTTCTGCCAAACAAGAATCTCCTTGCAAGCTATCTTTTTTATAAGATGATAATTTAATTTCGGAACCAACAGCACTCAAAGCAATAAGGCTGTAGAAATACGAAGCCGAACTCCAATCAGATTCTACAACTATCTTTTTTATAATTGAAGAATTAAAAGGTTGAATTGTTATTTTATTTTCTACAAAAACTGCTTCAATTCCAAGTTCTTGCAATAAACATAACGTCATGTTTATGTATGGAATCGACGTGATCTTACCTAACAATTCAATTTCTAAACCATTTGGTAAACTCGAAGCGATCAGCATTAAAGAAGAAATATATTGACTGCTAACATTTCCATTTATTTGAACTTTATCTTTAGTAAGTTTTGTGCCTTTTATTCGAATTGGCGGATACCCAATTTTATCTTCATATGAAATAGTTGCGCCTAAATCTTGCAATGCATTTACCAAAATTTCAATTGGTCTGTTTTGCATTCTTTCAGAACCTGTTAACACAACTTCTCTTCCTTCTTGGATTGAAAAATACGACGTTAAAAATCGCATTGCAGTTCCGGCATGACCAATATCAATGGTTTCATCAGAAGAATTTAACGCTTTTTCTAAATATTTGGAATCATCAGAATCTGAACTATTTTCTATCTCTAAACCATCAATTAATTGTTGTAAAATCAACAATCTATTCGATTCACTTTTAGAACCAGAAATAGTAATTTCTGCGTTTATTTTTGTTTTATTTGTTGATAGATGAAAAATCAAAATTAAATTCGTTAAAAATTTGTAATTTTAGAAGCCAATAACCAAACTTATATTTATGAAAAAACTAATTTTATGTGTGGCGATACTACTAATTGCTACTAACCACAAAGTTAACGCACAAAAGAATACCACCAAATTTTCTGAAGAAAATTATAACGCAATAAAATGGCGAAATATTGGTCCTTTTAGAGGCGGAAGAAGTGCCGCTGTTACAGGTGTTCCTGGAAAATCAAATTTATTTTACATGGGTTCTACAGGTGGTGGAGTTTGGAAAACTACAGATGGTGGAAATTCTTGGTCAAATATTTCTGACGGATTTTTTGGCGGATCTGTTGGTTCTGTTGCCGTAAGCGAATGGGATAACAACGTAATTTATGTTGGAAATGGAGAAAAAACAGTAAGAGGAAATGTTTCTTCTGGAGACGGAATCTGGAAAACAGTTGATGCAGGAAAAACTTGGAAACATATGGGTTTACCAAATTCTAGACATATTCCAAGAATACGAATTCACCCTAAAAACGCTGATATTGTATATGCTGGTGTGATGGGAGATTTATATAAATCTTCTGATGAACGTGGAGTTTATAAATCTACAGATGGTGGAGAAACTTGGAGAAAAGTATTATTTGCTAACAAAGATGCTGGTGTAGTTGATTTGATTATCGACCCAAGTAATGCACGTGTTTTATACGCAACAACTTGGAATATTAGAAGGACACCTTATAGTTTATCAAGTGGTGGAGATGGTTCTGCTTTGTGGAAAAGTACTGATGGTGGAGAAACATGGAACAACATTTCTGAAAACAAAGGATTGCCAAAAGGGATTTGGGGAATTAGCGGAGTTACCGTTTCTCCAGTAAATTCTGATTTTGTTTGGTTGTTAGTAGAAAATAAAGATGGTGGAGTTTATAAATCTGAAGATGCTGGAAAAACATGGAAACTAATTAATAGTGAGCGTAAATTAAGACAAAGAGCTTGGTATTATACACGCTTATATGCAGATACAAAAGATGAAAACATCATTTATGTATTAAATGTAAACTATCATAAATCTACAGATGGCGGTAAAACGTATAAGACTTTTAACGCTCCGCATGGCGATCATCACGATTTATGGATTGCACCAGAAGATAATCAACGAATGATTATTGGTGATGATGGTGGCGCACAAATTTCTTTTGATGCAGGAATCAATTGGTCAACAATGAACAATCAACCAACTGCTCAATTTTACAGAGTTGTAACCGATAATCATTTTCCATATAGAATTTATGGAGCGCAACAAGACAACTCTACAGTAAGAATTGCTCACAGAACTCAAGAAAGATTTATAACAGATAAAGACTGGGAATCTACAGCTGGAGGAGAAAGTGCTCATATTGCTGTAGATCCAAACAATAATGATATTGTTTATGGAGGAAGTTATGGAGGATTGTTAACTCGCGTAAATCATAAAACCAGAGATAGAAGAGCTATTAATGTTTGGCCAGATGACCCGATGGGGCATGGAGCTGAAGATTTTAAATATCGTTTTCAATGGAATTTTCCAATTCTATTTTCTCCAAATCAAAAAAACAAATTATACGCTGCATCAAATCATTTACATGTAACCTATAATGAAGGACAATCTTGGGAAATTATCAGTCCAGATTTAACTAGAAATGATCCTAAAACTTTAGGCCCTTCTGGTGGACCAATTACCAAAGATAATACTGGAGTTGAATACTACGGAACTATTTTTGCCGTAGCAGAATCTCCAACAGAAAAGAATCTAATTTGGACAGGTTCTGATGATGGATTGGTTTATGTAACAAGAGATGGTGGTAAAAACTGGAAAAATGTGACTCCGAAAAAAATGCCAGAATGGATGATGATTAATTCTATTGAAATAAATCCATTTAAAAATGGAAGTGTTTATATTGTTGGAACAAGATACAAATCTGGCGATTACAAACCATACATCTACAAAACAGAAAACTACGGAAAATCATGGAAATTATTGGTTAACGGAATTGGAGATGAAGATTTTATAAGAACATTAAGAGCAGACCCAAAGCGTAAAGGTTTATTATATGCTGGTACAGAAAGAGGAATGTATATTTCATTTAATGATGGAGATCATTGGGAGAAATTTCAATTGAATTTACCGATTGTTCCTATAACAGATTTGGCGATTAAAGATGATAATTTAATTGCGGCTACCCAAGGTAGAGCTTTTTGGATTATTGACGATTTAACACCAATTCATCAATTAAGAAACAACACTTTAAAAGAAAAAATTACGTTGTTTACACCAAAAGCGAGTTATCAATTAAGCGGTGGCAATGGAAGAACTTCCAAAACACAAGGAACCAATCATCCTGGTGGAGTTTCGGTTTATTTTAATGTAAACGAGTTTTCTAAAAAAGATACTGTTTCATTATCTTTTTATGATGCTTCTAAAAAAGTAATTCAAAAATTCAGCAATCATCCAAATACAAAAGAAAACGAGAAAAAATTAGCTGTTAAAAAAGGTAGTAATGTTTTTTATTGGAACATGATGTATCCTGATGCCAAGAAAGTGAAGGGAATGATTCTTTGGTGGGCTTCTTTAAACGGCCCAATGGCATTACCAGGAAACTACATCGTTGGTTTATCTGTAAATAAATCTACGTTAGAAAAACCATTTACTATTTTGAAAAACCCCGTGTCTGAAAATTCTTTGGCAGACATGAAATTGCAATTCGATTTTATCAATGACATCAACACAAAAGTATCAGAAATACATAAAGCGTTGATTAATGTTGGTAAAGTAAAAGCGCAAATTAAAACATTAAAAAGTTCGATTAAAGACAAGCAAAAACATAAAGAGTTAATTGCTTTTGCAAACGATTTGACAAAGAAGATTACAAAAATTGAGACAACTTTGTACCAAACAAAAAGCAAAAGTGGTCAAGATCCGTTGAATTTTCCAATTCGATTAAACAACAAATTAGCGCATTTAAACTCGTTAACTAGAATGGGAAGTTATAAACCAACTGACCAAGCAATTGCTTTTAAAAATGAAATTGTGAGAGATATTGACAAAGAATTATCAAAGCTTTATTTGTTGTTTAATAACGATGTTAAACAACTAAATCAGAAAGTAAAAGACAGCCAAATTGATTTAATTCAATTAGATAAATAAAAATAATTTTATTGTCTATTCGAGCGAAGTCGAGAACTTATCAAAGTTAATTTTTTATGTGCATCTATACTCCGTTTGATATGACATTTTAAAACTAAAAAGAGGCTTTAAAAAGCCTCTTTTTAGTTTATTTTGTTTTTTTAATTGCTACATATAATCCATAAACAAAACTAAGTACTATTTTAAAACCCCAAAAGCGTTGCCATTTTCCATCTGTAAAATTAACTTCATTTACTTTTACAAAATCACCCGCAAAAATGTCTCGCCAACTATTCATAAACAAAGAGATTACAGTTACTAAAATTAAAAAAGGAATTGTTATTTTTAATACGTTTGTCCAGAAACCTGGAGATTTCATTTTTTCTAATAAAGTCATTATTGTAATTTTTTATTGTTTTGATGTCTATCGTGATCTCGTGTTGTTTTTATTTCTAATTTTTTTTCAAAAGCGGCTTGTAAATCAATTCCTGTTTGGTTTGCTAAACACAAAGTTACAAACAAAACATCTGCCAGTTCTTCTCCTAAATCTTTTGCTTTATCAGATTCTTTTTCACTTTGCTCTCCATAACGTCTTGCAATAATTCTTGCTACTTCTCCAACCTCTTCTGTTAATTGCGCCATGTTTGTTAATTCGTTAAAATAACGAACTCCATGATTCTGAATCCAATCGTCAACTTGCTTTTGTGTTGTTTTTATTCCCATGAATATTGGTTTTGTTTTGAAATACAAAGATACAATTCTTTATATATATTTTGTTTCATGCTATTGAATATGATAACTTAGCTTCATCCAAATTTGGAAAATGTATCCATATCATAACAAAATAAAACAGCGAATTAAAAACAACGAACTTGTTCGATATGAATATGTAGAGAAATACAATTCTATAAGCCCATGTTTATTATTACATTTTTCTACTGAACATAAAATAAGACCAATAAGAGAACATCGTTTTAAAGAATATGAAATAATTTTAAAGTAGTTTTAAAAACTCATTTCTAGAAATTTCTCTTGCACCTAAACTTGCCAAATGATTATTATACACTTGACAATCTATCAATTTGTAATCGTGGTTTTCTACTAAGTGTATAAAAGCTAATTTTGATGTATTGCCTACTAAACTAAACATACTTTCTCCACAAAAAATTCCATTTCCTAAATCAATTCCGTACAAACCACCAACCAATTCTTTTTCCTTTCGGTCGGAATCGGTAAATCTCCAAACTTCTATTGATTTTGCGATTCCTTTTTTGTGTAAGTTGATGTATGCTTGTTCCATGTCATCGGTGATCCAAGTCCCAAAATCATCTTTTCTAAGAATGTGTTTGCAATTGAAGATTACTTCATTAAAAGCGGTATTTTCTGTGATGATAAAATCATTTTTTTGAATGATTTTCTGCATCGATTTAGAAATTTTTAATTCAGAAGGAAACAACACCATTCTTTCTGGCGGACAATACCAAACAATTGGATCGCCTTCAGAAAACCACGGAAAAATTCCGTTTTCATACGCCAATTTTAAGCGTTCTTCAGACAAATCTCCACCCAAAGCAATCACGCCTTCTTCTGAAGCAGTTTCGGGTTTAGGAAATTCTAATTTTTGAGTAAGCCAAATCATTTTTCAAAAATATTAAAAATAAAAAAGCAACCAAATTTGGTTGCTTTTAAATTAGTGTAGTGGGTTTTCTAGAAAGGTAAATCGTCTGGCTCTGCAGAAGTTGTTGTATCTGCTGGCTGAAACTGATCTACCGGAGGTAAATCTTGTGGCGCTGCAGCTTGCATTGCTTCGATTCTCCAACCCTGTATCGCGTTAAAATATTTTGCAACTCCTTCTGGATTGATCCATTCTCTACCACGTAAGTTGATAGAAACTTTTACATCTTGTCCAACTTTATAGCTGTTTAACAAATCACATTTGTCTTGTACAAATTCAATTAGAATCATTTGTGGATATTGCTCGTCAGTTGTTACAACTAATTCGCGTTTTCTAAATCCGCTAGTTCCAAAAGTTTGTTCTGCGTTAATTAATTTAATTTTTCCAATTACTTCCATGTCTTATTTTATTTTATTAAAAGTACTTTCCATGCACTTTCTACATCATTTTTTTCTAAAAAGGCTTTGGCAAATGTATGTTTTTTTGTGGTTTCTAACCCAATAAAATGCGGATTGACTTTTGCAAAGTTATCAACATCTTGTTGATTTGGCATCTCTTCTACATTTCCTAAAACACCAAAATTATTTCCTGTTAAAATTTTACTTTCTCTAATTTTTGTCGGAATTGCATCTACTCCAATTCCTAAGGTAGAAATTGGTTTAGGGATTTCGAAAAACCCTTCTTTTGCTCTCGAATAATAACTTCCGCCAGCTCTTGCTACCAAATCTATTTTATGCTGATCAATGGCTCCATTTTCATCCAAAATAGCTTCATCAATATGTAGTTTTACAACTTCACAAATAATTAAATTCCCTGCGCCACCTTCATTTCCTAAATGGATAATTTCATTTACTTTACATTCAAATTGCACTGGAGATTCTGCTACTCGAAATGGCTTTACAACATCAGATTTTAACATTGTAAAACCTGCTTTTTCAAATTCATTTACGCCTTTTTCATATTCTGCACTACTTAAAGACATTTGTTGAACAATATCATAATTTACTACATTTACGACCACTTCTTTGGTTTCCATCGCATTTTCTAACGTATGCTTTGTTGTATTCCCTCGGACTCTACGAGCTGGAGAAAAAATTAAAATTGGCGGATTTGCACTAAACACATTAAAAAAACTAAATGGTGATAAATTAGGATTTCCTTCAGCATCAATTGTACTTGCAAACGCAATTGGTCTTGGCGCAATGGCGCCTAATAAATATCCGTGTAATTTACCTGTTGATATTTCTTTTGGATCTATAGAAATCATTTTTATCTTTTTTAATACTGTAAATATACTATCATTTTATAAAATGGGTTATGTTACAATATAGATTATATTTGTAATAGATGAGATTTTTTAAAAACACTATATTAACCAAACGAATAGTCATATTTGTCTTATTTATTATTGTATCCTTAATTCTTTGGAATACTTATATTTTCTTTCTAAAATTTAAGCAAGAAGAACGCGCTAAAATGGAAATATTAGCATCTGCAATAAAAGAATTAGCAACCAATACAGATTTAAATGCTAGTGTTAATTTAGAAACAAAAATTTTTGAAAACATTACAAATATTCCATCAATACAAGTAAATAATGAGGGTTTAATTAGTTCTTGGCGCAATTTAGATTCTACAAAAACGAGTAACCCAAAATATTTACAATCTCAGTTAAATATTATGAAGGCTCAAAATGAGCCCATTGAAATTAATTATTTAGGAGTAACTGAATATGTATATTATCGAAATTCTGATTTATTAGACAAACTCACTTATTATCCAATTGCATTAATCTTAATTTTATTGTTGTTTTTAACGATAATTTATATGTTGTTTTCTTCTAACAAAATTGCAGAACAAAATCGTCTTTGGACAGGTATGGCAAAAGAAACTGCGCATCAAATTGGCACACCTTTATCTTCATTATTAGGTTGGATTGCCATTTTAAAAGCAGAGAACATTAGTGAAAAATATATTGATGAAATAGAAAATGATGTACATCGCTTAAATATTATTGCCAACAGATTTTCTAAAATTGGTTCTGCTCCAGAATTGAAAAAAAATGAAATTGTTTCGATTACAAGAAAGTCTTTTGACTATTTAAAAAGAAAAAGTTCTAAGCAAATTTCGTTCGAGTTTAATGCTGATGAAAGTGAATTATTTTCTAATATCAATGTAGAATTATTCGGTTGGGTGATTGAGAATTTGGTAAGAAATGCCATTGATGCTATGAAAGGAAAAGGAAGTGTTTCGCTAACAATTTCTGAGAAAAGTAAAGCAATAGAAATTATAATTACTGACACAGGAAAAGGAATTTTAAAATCGCAATTTAAACAAATATTTAAACCTGGTTTTACGACAAAAAAACGTGGTTGGGGTTTAGGTTTATCGCTTTCTAAACGTATTGTTGAAGAATATCACAACGGAAAAATATTCGTAAAAAAATCTGAACCTAATAAGGGAACAAGTATTCAAATTTTGCTCTATAAAGCTTAAAAATTATTTCTAATTTCATCAGCAAGTTTTACAAAATCTTCATGTTGCATTTTTAACTTTTTATTGATGAAATTCATATCAGAAACTCTATTAATCGGAATTAAATGTACGTGTGCGTGCGAAACTTCCAATCCAATAACTGCCATTCCAATTCTATTACAAGCAATTGTTTTTTCTAATGCTTTGGCAACTTTATAGGCAAATTGCATTAAACCTAAATACGTTTCGGCATCTAAATCAAAAAATTTGTCCACTTCTTTTTTAGGAATTACCAGCGTGTGCCCTTTTGCATTTGGATTGATGTCTAAAAAAGCATAAAAATGTTTGTCTTCTGCTATTTTATAAGATGTAATTTCTTGGTTGATAATTTTTGTAAAAACACTACTCATAACTTATAAAATCTTAATGAATTTCAAAGATAAAAAAAAGCAGTAACATACATAGGGATCGTTACTGCTCTCTTAAATATTTAGGAGATATTCTTTTTAATTTGATAATTCTTTTTCTAATATAATTCCTCTTTTAAACAAGATATTATTTTCTAAATGAATGTGTTTATGTAAATCTTCCTCAAATTCTTTTAACATAGAAAATGCAACTCTATAGGTTGTACAAGCATCTGAAGGAGGCGTATAATTATCTGTTAATTCTGCAATTTTTCTAAAACGTTCTCCTTCTACATCGTGTTCGTGATGCATCATTTCAATTGGATTTTCTACGGTTCCAAAATTTGGTTTTTCATAAACTCCACCTTCTTTTTTCAATTTTGCTAGTTTCTTGAAAAACGGAAATAAAATTAATTCTTCTTTTTTCATGTGTGTTGTTAAAGCATCTGCAGCACCAAAAAATAAATCTCTTACTTCTAATAATTCTGGGTGTCTATCTCCATGAACTTTACTAACTTTATCTAAGTATTGCTTAATTGGAGAAATACTTTTTTCTACATACGTATGATGTGTTTCTACAACATAATCTGATAAAAAATCTATTCCCAAATTTTGATATAAACTAGATTGATCTTCTTTGGTTTTTAGTTGATTTTCTAAATCTTCTAAAACTTTCTCTAAACTGATTCCTTTTTTTTCTGTAACTGTTGCTAAACTTCTGTTACCGTTGCAGCAAAAATCTATTTTATATTTGCTAAAAACGGCTGCGGCATTATAATTCTCTGCTACAATATCGCTTACTAATGTGTCTGCTTGTAATTTCATAATTTATTTATTTAAGACATTTTTATCATTGATTTATTTTTTAAGCTCTTTTTAACCAAGTAATTCCATTGTCAATTCCAATTGCTAAATCGTATAAATTGGTGTTTTTTAACATTGATTTTAATTCTGTTCGTACTTTTACAAACTGATCGTGAACAGGGCAAGGAAACTGATCATCACATTGTTTTAAACCCAAACCACATCCGTTATAGATTTTATCGCCATCTAAAACGGTTACAACATCTGCTAAAGTTTGTATTTTTAAATTTTCTTTAGCAATTAGAAATCCGCCCGTTGGACCTTTTGTAGATGCTATAATGTTTGCTTTTGATAATTGTTGTAAAATTTTTGCTGTAAATGCCGAAGGAGAATCAATTTCTTGTGCAATTTCTACCAAACTAACTTTTGTGTTAGAAAGAGAACTTTGTGCTATAAACAGCACTGCTCTTAAACCATATTCGCAAGATTTTGAAAACATATATTCCTTTTTTACGCAACAAAGATATTTAATATTTATATAAAGGACAAATTTATCCTTTATTATTTTTACTCAAAAAAACCTCGTCTAAAAAGGCAAGATTTTAAAGTTACTTCAATAAATATTATCTAGAAATCTCTATAATTTCAAACTTCATGATTCCGTTTGGAACTTGAATTTCTGCAATTTCGCCAACTACTTTTCCTAACAAACCTTTTCCTATTGGAGAATTTACAGATAACTTACCATTTCTAACATCAGATTCAGAATCTGCCACTAACGTGTAGGTAAACTCCATTTTATTGGCTGTATTTTTAATTTTTACCACAGAATGAATTAATATTTTTGACGTGTCTAATTGAGATTCATCAATAATTCTTGCATTAGAAACCACATTTTTTAATTTAGCAATCTTAAATTCTAAATGAGATTGTTCTTCTTTAGCTGCATGGTATTCCGCATTCTCACTTAAATCTCCTTTATCACGAGCATCTGCAATTTCTTGCGTAACTCTTGGGCGTTCTACATGTTCTAAGTGCTCTAATTCTTCTTTTAACTTTTTAAGTCCTTCTGGCGTATAATATGATATATTACTCATAATCTTTTCATTTAAAATATAAAATCCCATTGCCGTTTTATCAGAATGAGATTCAGCTACAAATGTACAAAATATTTGTAACTTGCCATCGTTTAAATATAACACAACATTTAAAGATGAAAAAACTCCTTTTTGCTTTAGTAGTAATTCTAGTATTTAGTAATTGTACATCAGGCTCACAAAACAACGATTTACTTCCTTACATTGAAATAAATGAACCCGTAGATTTAAGTTTACCTGAGTTTATAAATTTAAATGTTCCAGGAAATTGGGCTTATGGCCCAGGAGGCATTAAAGGGATTATTATTTATAATTTAAACGGTAGAGATTTTAAAGCTTTTGAACGTGCAGCACCTCATCTTCAACCAAGTGCGTGTTCTCAAATGGTTGTAGAAAATGGACTAAGGATGAAAACGCCATGTGATGATAGTGAATTTAACATCTTAAATGGTGCACCTTTAACAGCTGGAATTACCTATTCTGCTAGAGAGTATTTAGTAACCAATTTAAACGGAACCGTTTTACGAATCACTAACTTTTAGTAGTTCTAAATCAAATAGATTGTTATTTTTGTAGGGACAAACACAACAAAATTAATATAGTGAAAAATTACTTTTCTTCCGATTTTAAATTAGGCGTTTTAGGCGGCGGACAATTAGGGAGAATGTTACTTGCCGAAACTCAAAAATATGATATTTACACAGCTATTTTAGATGCTTCTTCGGATGCTCCTTGTGCACAAATTTGCAACGAATTTCATGTAGGTGATTTATTAGATTTTGATGCTGTTTATAACTTCGGAAAATTAGTTGATGTTCTAACCATAGAAATTGAACACGTAAATATTGATGCGTTATATCAATTGGAAAAAGAAGGATTGAAAATTTATCCGCAACCATCAGTAATTGAAACAATTCAACACAAAGGAAAACAGAAAGATTTTTTTGTTGAAAATAAGATTCCTACTTCGCCTCATCAACGATTTGTAACAAAAAGCAAATTAATTACTGTTTTTGAAAGTAACAAATTTCAAATTCCTTTTGTATGGAAATCTGCACAATTTGGTTACGACGGAACTGGCGTAAAAGTAGTTCGTACCAAAAACGATATTCAAAATTTATCAGATACAGATTGTATTATTGAAGAATTAATTCCGTTTAAAAATGAATTGGCAGTAATTGTTGCTAGAAATGTTGATGGAGAAATTAAAACATATCCTGTGGTAGAAATGGAGTTTCATCCAGAAGCAAATCAAGTTGAATATGTAATTTGTCCAGCGAGAATTGATGATTCTGTGGCAACAAAAGCAAGAGAAATTGCGTTAAAAGTGGCAAAATCTTTTAAACATGTTGGTTTATTAGCTGTTGAACTATTTCAAACAGAAAACGATGAAATTCTAGTCAATGAAGTGGCGCCAAGAACGCATAATTCTGGACATTATAGCATTGAAGCGAGCTACACAAATCAGTTTGAACAACATCTAAGAACAGTTTTAAATCTTCCTTTAGGAAATACCGATAGCAAAGTTGCTGGAATAATGGTAAATCTGGTTGGTGAAGAAGGTTTTACTGGTGATGTAATTTATGAAAACATTGAAAAAGTATTACAGATTGATGGCGTTACTCCGCATATTTACGGAAAGAAAACAACAAAACCTTTTCGTAAAATGGGACATGTTACCATTGTAGATACAAATATTGACAACGCAAGAAAAACAGCTCAAAAAGTAAAAGAAACGATTAGAGTTATAAGTAAATAATACGTCATTACAAATTTAAGTGAAGTAATCAAAAAACAAATTACTTCATTTCATTCACAATGACTAAAACAAAATTAAGAGTAGTAATAGAATTTAGAATTTTCGCAAGTTAATATGGACCCAGGTAAAGTTATATTTTATAAAAATGAAAATGGAAAAACTTCTATTGAAATAAATTTAGTAAAAAATACTCTTTGGCTTTCTCAAAAAAAAATATCAGAATTATTTGATAAAGATTCTGACACAATTGGGCTTCACTTAAAAAATATATATTCTTCTAATGAATTAAATAAAACAGCAACTACCGAGGATTTCTCGGTAGTTCAAAAAGAAGGTAATAGAAAAGTGAATAGAACAATAACACATTATAATCTTGATGCAATTATTAGTGTTGGATATCGTGTAAACTCTAAAAAAGGAACACAATTTAGAATTTGGGCGACCACTATTTTAAAAGAACATCTTACTAAAGGATATTCTATAAATGAAAAGCGTTTAGAACAACTTCAAAAAACAATTCAACTTATTCATAGAACTTCTAAAATATCTTCTGAAGCAATAGATTTATTAGCAATTTTATCTGATTATTCATCAGCATTAGATATTTTAGACAAATTTGATCATCAAACTTTAACAAAAAACGAAGTTAATACTGCTGTTTCTTACAAGATTGAATATCAAGAAGCAAAATTTGCAATTCATAAATTAAAAGTAAAATTTGGAGGTTCTAATTTATTTGGAAATGAAAAAGATCAATCTTTTAAAAGTTCTATTGCAACTATTGATCAAACTTTTGATGGAAAAGAATTATACCCAAGTATTGAAGAAAAAGCAGCTAATCTCTTGTATTTTGTAGTAAAAAATCATTCTTTTAGTGATGGAAATAAACGAATTGCCGCTTGGTTATTTGTTTGGTATTTAGATAAAAATAATTTTTTATATAAAACCGATGGCTCCAAAACAATTGAAAACAATACTTTAGTAGCCTTAACTTTAATGATTGCAGAAAGCAATCCAAATGAAAAAGAAATGATGATTAATGTAATTATCAATTTAATAAATTAATTATGGTAGGAATTATAATGGGAAGCGATTCAGATCTTCCAATCATGCAAGAAGCAATTGATGTTTTAGAAAGTTTCGATATTCAAATTGAAGTAGATATTGTTTCTGCACATAGAACTCCAGAAAAATTAGTTGCCTATTCTAAAAATGCCCATTTACGTGGAATAAAAGTAATTATTGCTGGTGCTGGTGGCGCTGCTCACTTACCTGGAATGGTTGCTTCAATGAGTCCGTTACCAATAATTGGTGTTCCTGTAAAAAGCAGAAACTCTATTGATGGCTGGGATTCTATTTTGTCAATTTTACAAATGCCTAGCGGAGTTCCGGTTGCTACTGTTGCTTTAGATGGTGCAAAAAATGCTGGAATTTTAGCCGCACAAATTATTGGAACTTCTGATACATGCGTATTAGATAAAATTATTGCTTACAAAGAAGGTTTAAAACTAAAAGTTGAAAAAGCTTCAAAACGAGTTAAGAAATAAAATTACACAGTAAATCTATCATAAAATAAAACCTCACAGGTTTTAAAAACCTGTGAGGTTTAAAATATATACAATGAATCCATTATTACACCATTTTAATACAGCACCATTTTCAAAAATTTCTCCAGAAGATTATAAACCAGCCATAAAAGCCGCAATTGAAGAAACTAAAAAAGAAATAGATAATATTATTTCAAATACAGAAATACCAACTTTTGAAAACACCACAGTTGCGTTGGATTTTACGGGAGAAAAATTAGGTAGAATTACCAGTATTTTTTTTAATTTAAATTCAGCCGAAACCAATGATGAAATTCAGAAAATAGCACAAGAAATTTCACCTTGGCTGAGCGACTTCTCTAATGACATCAAACTAAATAAAGAATTATTTAAAAGAGTAAAATCTGTTTTTGATCAAAAAGAGAACTTAGATTTAACTGCCGAACAGCAAATGCTGTTAGAAAAACAGTACAAAGGTTTTGCTAGAAATGGTGCAAATTTATCCAAAGAAAAAAAATCTAAATTGCGTAAAATTGATGCCGAATTATCAAAATTATCGTTGCAATTTGGCGAAAATGTATTGGCAGAAACCAATGCTTTTCAAATGCATTTAACTAAAGAAGATGAAGTTGCTGGTTTGCCAGAAAGTGTTAAAGAGGCAGCGCATCAACTTGCAAAAGAAAATGAAAAAGAGGGTTGGATTTTCACCTTAGATTATCCGAGTTACATCCCTTTTATGACCTATGCTGACAATCGTGAATTGCGGAAAAAACTAGCAATTGCTGCTGGTAAAAAAGCGTTTCAAAACAATGAATTTAATAATGAAAAAATAGTATTAAACATTGTAAAATTACGTCATCAACGAGCAAATTTATTGGGTTATAAAACGCATGCGCATTTTGTGTTAGAAGAACGCATGGCAGAAACCCCAGAAAAAGTAATCACTTTTTCAAATGATTTATTAGCCAAAGCAAAACCTGCTGCTCAAAAAGAATTTGATGAGTTAGAATCGTTTGCAAAAAAATTAGACGGAATTAATCAATTGCAAAAATGGGATGGCGCTTATTATTCAGAAAAGCTAAAGAAAGAGCGTTTTAATTTAGATCAAGAAATCTTAAAACCATATTTCAAATTAGAAAATGTAATTAATGGTGTTTTTGAGGTTGCAAATCGTTTGTATGATTTAAAATTTGAAGAGGTTTTTAACATCGATACATATCACAAAGATGTTAAGACTTACAATGTAACTGACGCAAAAGACAACTTTATTGCTGTTTTTTATGCTGATTTTCATCCAAGAAAAGGAAAGCGAAATGGCGCGTGGATGACTTCTTACAAACCACAACAAATTAAAAACAGAATTAACGAAAGACCACACGTTTCAATCGTCTGTAATTTCACCAAACCTACTAAAACAAAACCTTCTTTGTTAACTTTTAATGAAGTAACAACGCTGTTTCACGAATTTGGTCACGCATTACACGGAATGCTAGCAAACACAACGTATAATAGCTTGTCTGGAACTTCAGTTTCTTGGGATTTTGTGGAATTACCAAGTCAAGTTTTAGAAAATTGGTGTTACGAAAAGGAAGCCTTGGAAATTTTTGCCAAACATTATGAAAGTGGAGAAGTAATTCCGATGGAATACATAAAAAAAATTAAAGAATCTGCTAGTTTCCATGAAGGAATGCAAACACTTCGTCAATTAAGTTTTGGCTTGTTAGACATGAGTTGGCACAGTAAAGATCCATCAGAAATAAAAAGTATAAAAAAATTTGAAAATACTGCTTTTACGGAAACAAAATTATATCCTGATGTTGCAGAAAATTGTATGAGTACAGCTTTTTCACATATTTTTCAAGGTGGATATTCTGCTGGATATTATTCCTACAAATGGGCAGAAGTATTGGATGCAGATGCTTTTGAATATTTCTCAGAAAAAGGAATTTTTAATAAAGAAGTTGCTACAAAATTCAAAGAAAATGTCTTATCAAAAGGCGGCACAGAAAAACCTATGGAATTGTACAAACGTTTTAGAGGAAAAGAGCCAAAACCAGATGCGTTGTTAAAAAGAGCAGGTTTACTTTAGAACAGATTAATTAACAATTTTTTTACTGAAATCGATTTTTCATTCATTATTTTTGATTTATGAGAAATCGGTTTTTGCTTTTATTCCTTTTTATTTGCGGTTCATTATTTGCGCAAAAAAAAATTATTAGAGGAACAGTTTATAATGAAAAGGGACCTTTCCAAGATGTTGCTGTTTACTTTAATAATTCAATGATTGGAACAGCAACCAATAAAAAAGGTGAATTTTCAATTCCTGTAATAGAAGGAAATCACCAATTAATTGTTTCTTTTTTAGGCTTTAAAACGATTACTTACAATTTAGATACAAAAACGTATAGCAAGCCTTTAGTTTTTGCATTGGTTGAAGATGAAAACATGTTAGATGAAATCATTATTGGTAAGACAAAATATGATGATGATTGGAAATATAACTTAACTCGTTTTAAACAAGAATTTATAGGAAGAACAGAGTTGGCAAAAGATTGCGAAATCCTAAACCCAAAAGTTTTATATTTTGAATATGAGGCAGAGAAAAAGAAGCTAACCGCCTTTGCAAGAGCTCCATTGAAGATCAGAAATAAGGGTTTAGGCTATAAGATAACTTACGATCTAAAACAGTTTATTATTGAAGGAAACCGAGTTGAATATTTAGGTTTTTCTAAATATGAAAACTTAAAAGGAAACAAAAGAAAACAGCGTAAATGGGAAAAAAATAGACTAAAAGCATACAATGGTTCGGCAACTCATTTTTACAAAACATTGTTAAATAAATCTACTTACAAAGAAGGTTTTATAGTGAATCAGTTTAAACGAATTCCAAACCAGGAAAGACCAACAGAAAAAGAAATTAAAAGAGCAAGAGAATTGGTAAGGCTCTCGAAATCTATGATTAATTTCTCTAAAAAAATTGATGCTCCGATTACAGCAATAGATTCGGCTTTATTGGTATTAAGAAAAGTAAGATTACCTAAATTTAAAGATTATCTATATAGAACAAAAGTTCCTGTAGATAGTTTAATCAGTATAAAAAGCGGATTTCCTTATCTCGATTTTAAAAATAATTTAAGCATTATTTACACAAAAGAGAAAGAAGAAAAGGGTTTTATTTTAAGAAATATGTTTAGTAAGAAGAGAAAACCTTTACCACAAACATCTTCTTTAATTCCTTTATCAATTCCAACAATGTTAAACAAAAGAGGTTTGCTGCTAAATCCTTTAGATATGTTTTTTGAAGGATATTGGTCCTATGAAAAATTTGCAGATTCTTTACCTTTAGATTATATACCAACAAAAAACTAATTTTTAGGAATAAAATCCTATATTGTAGCATAAATCTCTTTCAAGTTTTTGTCCCCCTAACATTAAGCTGAATGTTAAAAAAACTGTTATAATGAAAGTGCTATTGCTATTTTTATGTTTTTTTACTTTTTTACCGTGTAAAGGACAAGATTCTTTTATGAATTTATCTGTTCATCAAGATTTAAAGCTGTTTTTAATTGGAGACAATAGAGGTAATAGTTCTTTTACACCAGATCTATTAGTTCGGTTTGAATTGAATACTTTTGAAATTAAAAAAAGTAGCTTTCCTTTTTATATTGGTTTTGAATATTCTGATTTAAAGAGTGCTACATTTCAACGTTTTTTTATTGGTTTTGGTTTTGTTACAGAATTTAATTTTTTAGAAAAATTTAATTTTGGACTATACATTGACCACGGAATAATTTTAAGAGGAAAAGGTAGTTTTATTGGTCAAAGCCCAATAGATGAATCTTCTTTTATGGGTTTAAGTTTAAACTTTGAAACTACATATCCAATTTCTAAAAAAATACGATTATCTCTTTTATACCAAGCTATTGACAGAAAAGATTTAACTTCTAGATTTAGAACTGATTATAACATTAAAGGAGGTGTTTTTTTTGGAGCAAAGTTTGCTTTGTAAAAGAACTTTTCATTATGTTTTACTTCATTTAAGCCTAGTAAACTAACACTTTTAGAAGAAGAAGAAGAAGAAGAAGAAGAAGAAGAAGAAGAGTTTCTTAAAAAATTACTTATACCATTAATTGAAAAAAAATATTTATTTGTTTTTTAAATTAAATAAACGTACCTTGTAAAAATATTTCGAGTTTTTGCCCCCTAACATTACTAAATGTTAAAAAACTGATATTATGAAAGCATTACTACTATTGCTGTTCTTTTTTCCTTTTTCTACTAGTTTTAGTCAAGAATCAGAAATGCACCTATCTGTAGTTCAGGATATTAGACTTATTGCCATAGGAGACGATAAAGGTAATGGTCCTTTTACGACAAATATATTAATACATTTTGAATTGAATGTCTTTGAGTTTAAAAAAAGTAGATTTCCTTTTTTAATTGGTTTAGAATATTCTGACTTAAAAAGCGCTAATTATCATCGTTTTTTTATTGGTTTTGGATATGTTGTAGAGTTTTCTTTTTTAAAAAAATTTAATTTTGGTTGGTTTATAAATCATGGAATAATTTTTAGAGGAAAAGGGTTTCATCCGGCAAATAAAAAAGGTGAAAATTCTTTTATGAGTTTAGGTGTAGGCATTGAAACCACATACCCAATTACTAACAAATTACGATTATCTCTTATATATCAAGCTATTGACAGAAACGATTTAGCTATAAGGTTTGGAACAGAGAGAAACATAAAAGGGAGTGTTTTTTTGGGAGTAAAGTTTGCTTTGTAAATTATTTTTTATTTTTTTCCTCAATCCATTTACTCATATATTTGGTGCTTTGCAATGTTTGATGCTGTAATAAACTTCCTAAAAAATTTTGAGTTCTATAACTCACAATATTTTTTTGAAGGGAATCTAATTTTTTTATAAATTGTATTCCTATTTTTTCTTTACCATATAACTGATTGATAATTTCAACGCCGTTTTGTTGCTTTTCTTTCCAAAGTTTAGCATCAGTATATAATGCAATTGCTTTTTCTGCAAAAACGGTAAAATCATCTTCTACAAAACCATTCCAAGTTAAATTGTCATGCATTCCTTCAGCTCCAATATTTGTTGTTACACTTGGCGCACCGCATTGCATTGCTTCTGTTAATTTTCCTTTTATTCCTGCGCCAAATCGTAAAGGTGCCAATACTATTTTATTATTTTGAACTATTTCTTTTGGATTCGCTGTGTAGCCTTTTATTATAAACCCTTCCTTTTTATTGTGCAACTCTAAAATTTGCTGCGTTGTGTAAGCTCCATAAATGTGTAGTTCTGCTGTTGGCAATACTTCTCTGATTTGTTTCCAAATTGTTTTTTTTAGCAACAAAACAGCATCGACATTTGGTGCGTGTAAAAAATTACCAATAAATACAAAGTGGTTTCTCTCTTTAAAAGACTTCCAGTTCTCGATCTCTTTTTTTTCAATCTTATTTAATAAAAAAGGAAGGTGATGTAAAATTCGCTTATCAACTTTAAAAACTGTTTCTAACAATTTCATTTCAAAAGTAGAAATGATTAAAGACAAATCGCTTCGTAAAATTGATGCAATTTCTCGTTTAGCGATATCTGAATTTAATAATTTATCAATTGTAAAATCCTCTTGTTTTTTTATTGCTTCTTCTCTTGTTTTACGTAAACAATGTAAATCTTCGGTGTCTAAAATTCGGATTGCATTTGGGCAATTTTCTGCAACTCGCCAACCAAATTGTTCTTCCATCATAAAACGGTCAAAAACTACAATTGTTGGGTGTAACTCTTTTATAAAAACGTCAAAAGAAGAAGAGTTTAACTCGATAGAAACTTCATCAACAGCAATGGTTTTTAAATCAAAAGCTTTTTCTGTTTTTTGCGTCGTTGTAGCAAAAGTAACTGTAAAATTTTGCTCTAAAAATAATTCAATTAATTGCAGCATTCTAATTCCTGCAGCCGAAGAATTGGGCTCAACCCAAACAGATCCAATAATTAAAACAGATTGCTGAATCAATTATTTTTCTTTTAATTGCGCTGCATAATTAGATTGAACTCCTTTTGCCCAATCTACCATTAATTTGACTTGTGTATCTGTTAAATTAGCTTCAGAATGTGTCCAGGTATAAGAATTTAAAGGCATGTTTTTCTTTTCAACTTCTTCATAAAGTTCTTCCATCTTATGCTCTTTTTTCTTTAAAGAATATTCGCTCCATTTAGAAAAATTTAAATGTTTTGAACCTTCTTTAACATGATCTGCCAACCAATAATTAACTGGAGTTATTGAATTATACCACGGATAACGAGTAGAATTAGAATGACAGTCAAAACAAGACGATTTCATAATTTTTTGAATTTCTTTTGGTGGATTTGTCTCTTCAATAAATGCTGTTAAAGAGGTTACATCTCCTTCATTTTTTTCAGGCCCAAAAAATTGAGCAATTAGTAAAATAAATAGTACTGCCCAACCGATTTTTTTTAATTTTTTCATTTGTTAATGTTTTAAAAAATAAAGATAGTAATTCTTCTGTATAGTAAATAATTTAAACAATAATGTTTACTTTTGTAATCCGAAATTTAATTTAAAAATGAAACCGAAAGGTTCCATGAGACTTAAATAAAACAAAAACTCATGAAATACGATATTATTATTATTGGTTCTGGTCCTGGAGGATATATTGCTGCAATTAGAGCTTCGCAACTGGGTAAAAAAGTTGCCATTATTGAAAAATATTCAACTTTAGGAGGCACATGTACAAATGTTGGATGTATTCCATCAAAAGCATTATTAGATTCTTCGCATCATTATTATGATGCTGTAAATCATTTTGATACCCATGGAATATCTATTGAAGCTCCAAAAGTAGATTTTTCAAAAATGGTTGAACGAAAAGCCGGAATTGTTAACACAACTACTGGTGGAATCAAATATTTAATGGATAAAAACAATGTTGCTGTTTTTGAAGGTTTAGGTTCTTTTGTGGATGCTACACATGTAAAAATCTCAAAGAATGATGGAACAGAAGAAACTATTGAAGCAACAAATATTATTATCGCTACAGGATCTAAACCCTCAACACTCCCTTTTATCAAAATAGATAAAGAACGTATTATTACCTCTACAGAAGCATTAAATTTAAAAGAAATACCAAAACATTTACTTGTAATTGGCGGTGGAGTTATTGGATTAGAATTAGGTTCTGTTTACAAACGTTTAGGAGCAGATGTTACTGTTATTGAATACGCTCCGAAAATTACTCCAACGATGGATGCTGATGTTTCTAAAGAATTACAAAAAGTATTGAAGAAACAAGGAATGAAATTTGCCATTAGCCACGGAGTAACTTCTGTTGAAAGAAATGGCGATGAAGTGGTTGTTAAAGCAACTGATAAAAAAGGAAGAGAAATAGAATTTATAGGTGATTATTGTTTAGTTGCTGTTGGAAGAAAACCTTATACTGAAGGTTTGGGGTTAGAAAATGCTGGCGTAAAATTAAACACTAGAAATCAAGTTGAAGTAAACGATTATTTACAAACCTCTGTTGCAAACATTTATGCAATTGGTGATGTAATTGAAGGAGCAATGTTAGCACATAAAGCCGAAGAAGAAGGTGTTGTTGTTGCAGAATATTTAGCTGGTCAAAAACCACATATTGATTATAATTTAATTCCTGGTGTAGTTTATACTTGGCCAGAAGTTGCTGCAGTTGGTAAAACTGAAGAAGAACTAAAAACTGCTGGTGTAGATTATAAAGCTGGAAAGTTTTCTATGCGTGCTTTAGGAAGATCTAGAGCAAGTGGCGATATTGATGGATTTGTAAAAGTATTAGCTGACAAAACTACGGATGAAATTTTAGGAGTTCATATTGTTGGCGCTAGAGCTGCTGATTTAATTATGGAAGCAGCTGTTGCTATGGAATACCGAGCATCTGCAGAAGATTTGGCAAGAATTTGTCATGGTCACCCAACCTATTCTGAAGCTATTAAAGAAGCGGCAAAAGCTGCTTGGGATGGAAAGCCTTTAAACTCTTAAAATAATGTCTCCTCGAGCGCAGTCGAGAGGTTTTATTATTTAAATAAACAAACAAAAAAGCAACTTTATGCTGAATTTATTTTCAGTATCTAGTTGCTTTTTTGTTTTTAAACTTTAGTGTATTTTTATCGAATGCAAAAATGTCTTTTTGTTTTATTTGTTCTTTTTTCAATGTTCTCTTTTTCTCAAGAAAAAGATTCGTTGTATTTTAAAAATGGTATTGAAAATCCAAGCTTATTACCTACACATCCATTTGGAATTTTTAGCGCTAGAATCAATCAAAATTTTAAATTAAGAGCTTCCAAAAAAACCACATTTACATTTAGTTCAGAAAGTGGAAATACATTTCACCCTTTTGTAGAAATGTACTTGCCAAAAGACCCAACAGTAAGAGAAAAATTCAGCAAACAAGTTTGGTATAACAGACAATTTACTTTTATTGATCAACAAACAACTCCAGCAGAATATTCAAATATTGTAATTGATGCGGTAATTAAAGGTTTTCGTTTACAAGTTAATTTTCCAATTACAAAAGAACATGAACTCGGAATTACACTTCGTTCCTATTTAATTACCAAAGGAAAATATCCTTTTTCTTTTTTTACCAGCGATGAAAGCATTGAGTGGTTTCACAGTAATATTGCTGGCGGAGAAGACCCGTACGGAAGGAAATATTATGGATTAAATCAAGTAAACTTTAAATATACGGATAGAAATGGCAAGGTGCTGGAGTTAAAAAATAACGATTTCTTTTTGGGCGGAATTGAGTTTAATCATTATTATTATCCTGAATTTTTAATCAATAAAAAAAGAAATTTATTTGTCAATTTTGGTTCGCATTTGGGTTTTAACACATCTACATTCAATCAATCTATTGATGTTGGTATTTCTGCAAATCTGATTAAAAAAATTCAGCTAAAAAATAAAAACGAATTTACTTTTGCTTTAGGCGGAAGTGTTCTTCGAAAAAACCTCATTAATTTTAATGAAGTTGTTGACATGGGAAATAATAAATTTTTAGGATCTCTAGGAAGTGAAATAGAATTCACAAAGTTTACTCTGAAAAAGAACTATCATTCATTTGGCGTTCATTATCAAATTCAAACTAGATATAATAAATTAGAGGAAGCCAGTTATTATCAACTAAAAGGGAAATGGAAGGAAATAAAAGCAGGTTGGCAACACGGTTTTTCAACCTTATATGAGAATTTATCTGCTTGGACAATATTGTATACTTACGGAAGACCAAATTATAAAATCACACTCTATTTAATGGAAGATTTATTGGTAAATAATGCGCCAGATGCACAAACAGGAATTAGTATTCAAATTCCGATTTCAAAATAAAAATTACTCTTTTATAAAACTTTCGCTCTAATTTTCACCCAAACTCTTTTTAATAAATAACCACTTATAATTGCTGTAATTGTAATACTAATTGCTAATGTAGTTTCCCCATAAATCCAATAACCAGTTGCAAACAAACAACTGTAAATAAACACACAACCCAATAACATTGCTAAAATTCCTGATGGCACACTCCAACCTTCTTTATCGTTTACGATATCTATATTGTCTGACTTTGCATCATTAATAACTTTTGACCATCCTGGCCCACCAGGTTGAATTTTTTGATAAAAATTTCGTAATACTTCTTTGCTTTCTGGTTGAGTTAAAAAAGTTGTTAAAACCCAGACAATTGTAGTAATTAACACAATAATCGGAAACTTAGACCAAGTCGGAAAATAGCCAGTTTCATCAGCAAATAAGATCACTCCAATAGAAGTAAAGTTAATAATAACAGAAATAATTCCTGATGAAAACATGGCAGCAATTTCGCTCCAAGCATTAATTCTCCACCAAAACCAACGAAGAATAAAAATTAATCCTGTACCAGCACCAAACATTAAAATTACCTCAAACAATTGCAATGCGTTTTGCAAAACTAAAGCCAATAAAGCACTAAAAATCATTAAAATAACGGTAGATAACCTACCAACAGCTACTAATTTTTTTTCTGAAGCATCTGGATTAATTTGTTGTTTGTAAAAATCATTTACAATATAAGATGAACCCCAATTTAAATGGGTAGAAATTGTACTCATATACGCTGCAACTAAAGAAGCCAACACCAATCCTAACAAACCACTTGGTAGTTTGGTTAACATTGCAGAATACGCTAAATCGTGTCCCAATTTATCGGGTGTTACATTCGGAAAAGCTTCTTGAATACTTGCTAAATCTGGAAATACGACTAACGATGCTAAAGCAACAATAATCCATGGCCATGGACGCAATGCATAATGCATAATATTAAAAAAGAACGTTGCGCCAATTGCATGATTCTCGTCTTTTGCTGCTAACATTCTCTGTGCAATATATCCACCACCGCCAGGTTCTGCACCCGGATACCAAGCACTCCACCATTGCACTGCTAAAGGAATTATCAATAATGTTATTACAGCAGATTTGTCATTAAAATCTGGTAAAAGCGATAATTTATCAACTACATTTTCATTTGTTAGTAATGCATCTAAACCACCTATTTCGGGAATATTTACCAAGTAATATGCGGCACCAAATGCACCTGCCATAGCAACAAAAAACAATAAAAAATCGGTATAAACAACACCTTTAAAACCACCAATTGCACTAAAAATAACGGTAATTAATCCAGCATAAATTACAGTTTCCCAAGGCTCTAAACCCAACATTATCTGTCCTATTTTAATTGCAGCTAAAGTAACCGCAGACATTGCGAGTATATTGAAAATAACCCCTAAATAAACTGCTCTAAATTTTCTTAAAAACTTTGCAGGTTTTCCTCCATAGCGTAATTCATAATATTCAATATCTGTATTTACCGCAGATTTTCTCCACAATTTTGCATACACAAAAACTGTTAATAGACCAGTAATTAAAAAGGCCCACCAAACCCAGTTTCCTGAAACTCCATTATTACGAACAATATCTGTTACTAGATTCGGTGTATCTGTAGAAAATGTTGTTGCAACCATTGACAGGCCTAACAACCACCAAGGCATGTTTCTGCCAGATAAAAAATATTCTGATGCATTTTTACCAGATTTTTTAGAAACATAAATCCCAATAAAAAGTGTAATTGCAAAAAAGAAAATAATTATAGCGTAATCGAAGGTACTTAATGAAATCATTGTATATTTTTTGAAAGCTGTAAAGTACTACTTTTTAAAATATAATTACAAAATAAATAGAAGCTCTCAATAGTAAGATTTGTATTTTTGTATTCTGATGCAAAGAGTACAAAAAACTTTTACTGTTGAATTTATTGAAGAGTTTAAATCTAAAATTTTGATTTGGGCACAACAATACGATGCTATTTCTTGGTTAGATTCTAATCAATACAATCAAAAATATTCTTCTTTTGACGCTATTTTGGCCGTAGATGAATTTACTTCCATCAAAACAGATTACACCAATGCTTTTGAGAAATTGAAAGAATATCAATCTATTACAAATGATTATTTGTTTGGCTATTTGAGTTATGACTTAAAAAATGATGTAGAGAATTTATCTTCTAAGAATTTTGATGGATTGCATTTTGCTGATCTATACTTTTTTCAACCACAAAGGATTATTTTTATCAAAAGAAATACAATAGAATTCTCTTATTTAAAAATGATTGATGATGAAATTGATATAAATTTTGAAGATATAAACAAAGTTTCTTTAGGTTTCGACTCCGCTCAACCTGACAAATCATCCAAAGAAATAAAAATAAAACTTCGTATTCATAAAGACGAGTATTATCAAAAAGTGAGCACTATTTTGAACCATATTAACAGAGGAGACATTTACGAAGCTTCTTTTTGCCAAGAGTTTTATGCAGAAAATACAGCCATAAATCCTTTAAAAGTGTATCATCATTTAAATACAATTTCTGAACCACCTTTTGCTACCTTTTTAAAATGCGAGCATCAGTATTTATTATCTGCATCACCAGAAAGGTACCTCAAAAAAGAAGGTAGAAAAGTAATTTCTCAACCCATAAAAGGAACCGCAAAAAGATTGATTAGCAAAGTAGATGATGAGCAAATTGCTTTTGATTTAGCAAGAGATGAAAAAGAGCGTGCTGAGAATATTATGATTGTAGATTTGGTACGAAACGATTTATCTAAAACTGCGATAAAAGGTTCTGTAAAAGTAGAAGAATTATGTAAAGTATATTCTTTTAAACAAGTGCATCAATTAATTTCTACCATAGTTTCTGAAGTAGAAAACACAACACATCCTGTTGATATTATTAGAGGAACTTACCCGATGGGAAGTATGACTGGCGCACCAAAGATTTCTGCAATGAAAATTATTGAAGAACAAGAAGAAACTAAGCGTGGATTGTATTCTGGCGCCGTTGGATATTTTACTCCTAAAGGCGATTTTGATTTTAACGTGGTCATTAGAAGCATTTTGTACAACGAAGAAAAAAAGTATATTTCGTTCTCTGTAGGTGGTGCAATTACATCAAAATCTACTCCAGAAAAAGAATACGAAGAGTGTTTATTAAAAGCCAAAGCCATGAAATATGCGCTAACAAAATTTGACTAATATGATTATCGATCAAGACGAAAAATTTAGTAAAACAGTTTCAGGTTTAGATGGAACATATCAAGTTCAAGATGTTTTTAACACATTTATTGAGTTGTATCCAGAAGATTGGAAGAAACACAAAATAGTGTATTCTAAATTTAATAGAAGTAAACAATTTGGGAGAACAATTCCGTTACCAAAACCAGAGGTTTCTTTAAAAAAAATGATTCAAGTTTGGATGTTAAAAAACAAAAAAGTACAAAAATAATGTTGACGAAAAAAATTCTTTTTTTGAGTTTTTTTGCTTTGAGTTTTTCTTTAAATGCTCAAAAGTTAATCTATGGTAATCCATCAGAAGTGCAAATGGATTCGGTATTTATATATCAAAAAGTAGATTCTATTATTACAGATGCAATCCAACAACAAGCGTTTCCTGGAGCACAAATTTTAGTTGCTAAAAATCATACAATTATTTTTCATAAAGCGTACGGTTTTCAAACGTATGACAGCATTAAAAAAGTAGAATTAAATGATTTGTACGACATTGCTTCTGTTACTAAAATTTTAGGTCCGTTACCCGCAATTATGAAGTTGTATGACGAAGGAAAAATCGATTTGGATATTCCTTTTAGTAATTATTGGAAACCTTGGCAAGGAAGAAACGACAAAAATAATTTAACTGTTAGAGAAGTATTAGCACATCAGGCAGGATTAAATCCGTACATTGTTTTTTTGAATGATGTTTTAAAGAAAAATAAAACATTAAAATCTCGATTTGTAAAAACAACTTCTAAAAAAAGATTTACAAATCGAGCATATGTAAACATTTTTGTAAAAGATCGATTTAAAAACAAAATGTATCGTCAAATAAACAGATCTAAAGTTTCTGACATTAAAAAATACAAGTATTCTGGATTGTCTTTTTTATTGTTTCCAAAGATTATTTCTAGCATCACTAGCGAGAATTACACTAATTATTTACAAGAAAATTTCTACAAACCACTTGGTGCAACTACTTTGGGATTTACCCCAAAAACAAAGAATTTTACAAACAATATTATTCCTACAGAAATAGATTCGTTGTTTAGAAAAGACTTGACAAAAAGTTGGGTTCATGATGAAAATGCAGCTTTAATGGGCGGAATTTCAGGAAACGCAGGTTTATTTGGAGGTGCGTTAGATTTGGCAAAAATGATGCAAATGTATTCCAATTACGGTTATTATAATTTTAAGCAATACATTTCTAAAAGTACGTTACAAGAATTTACAAAAACGCAGTTTCCAGAAAATGACAATCGACGTGGTTTGGGTTTTGACAAACCTTTAATTGGTAATGACACGTTGCCAATTAACAAAGCATATCCTGCGCCAGAAGTAAGCAAAGAAAGTTTTGGGCATTCTGGATTTACTGGAACTTTTGTTTGGGCAGATCCAACCAACGATTTGATTTTTATTTTCTTATCAAACAGAGTATATCCAAGCAGAGAACACAGAAATATTTACAATTTAAATATACGACCTAAAGTGCAACAAGTTTTTTATCAAGCTATCAACAAGTCAACTAAATAGAGTAGTTTTACAAACAAATGGTAGAAAAATTACAGCAACATATCGAGCATAAATTTTCTTTTTTAAAAGAGAAAAAACTACTAATTGCCATTTCTGGCGGAGTTGATAGTGTTGTACTAACACATCTATTTCATCAATTAAATTTTGATATTTCTTTAGCACATTGTAACTTTAATTTACGTGGAAAAGAAAGTGACAAAGACGAGGGATTTGTAAAAAATTTAAGTAAAAATCTTGATTTAAAAACGTTTATCACCTCTTTTGAAACAGAAAAATATGCAAAAAAAAATCAGCTTTCAACTCAGGTTGCTGCTAGAGATTTACGATATAATTGGTTTCAAGAATTAACCAATGCGCATCTTTTTGATTTTGTTATTACAGCACATCATGCAGATGATAATTTAGAAACTTTTATCATCAATTTAACACGAGGAACTGGCTTAGAAGGTTTTACTGGAATTCCAGAAATAAACAATACTATTGTGCGCCCTTTTTTAATTTTTTCTCGTGATGAAATTGAAAATTACGCAACAGAAAACAATATTGATTGGAGAGAAGATAAGAGCAACGCTTCTACAAAGTATGTTCGGAATAAAATTAGACATCAAATTGTTCCTGTTTTAAAAGAAATAAATCCAACTTTATTAGAAAGTTTTCAAAAAACTTCTGAGCACTTACGGGAAAGTCAACATATAATTGATGAATCTATTGCTGGTTTTAAAAAAAAAGTGGTTGGAGTTTTAGAAGATGGAACACTAAAAATTGATATTGTACAAATTCAAGAAACTACAAACCAAAAGGCATATGTATATCAACTTTTAAAAGATTTTGGTTTTACAGCTTGGAACGACGTTGTTGATTTATTAGATGCTCAACCTGGCAAAATGGTATTTTCAAAAACACATCGTTTATTAAAGGACAGAGATTTCTTATTACTTACAGAAATAAAAAATGTAGCTAAAGATTTAGATTATTTAATTGCTGAAAACACGTTGGAAATTACGATTCCAATATTCTTAAAATTTGAGAAAGCATTAAACATAACTCAAACAAATAATAAAATAATTTTTGTTGATTTAGACAAAATTAAATTTCCATTAGTTTTAAGGAAATGGCAAATTGGTGATTCTTTTTATCCAACAGGAATGCAAGGGAAAAAGAAAGTTTCTAAATACTTTAAAGATGAAAAGTTTTCTCTTCTTGAAAAAGAAAATACGTGGTTGTTATGTTCTAATGATGCTATTATTTGGATTGTTGGTAAAAGACAAGATATCCGGTTTAGTATAAACAAGACTACAAAGAAGGTGTTAAAAATTTCATTAAAATAGTTGAGTCCTTTAAACTTACTGTTAAATAATTAAAAAAATTATTTTTAGCTACTTCAAAAAACTAATTTTTTATTGATTTTTTGTACATTTATCGACTTATTTTATTTAAATTAAAAATGAAAAAGATACTCAATCAATTTACGTTCGTAGCATTATTATTTATTGGTAGTGTTGCAATTGCCCAAGAAATTAATTTAAACAATCCATTACCAAAAGACATCTCTTTTAAAAAAGGAGTATTGGCAAACGGAATGACCTATTACATAAAAAAAACAGGTGTTACCAAGAATGTAGCAAGTTTTTATATTATACAAAATGTAGGTTCAATTTTAGAAAATGACGATCAACAAGGGTTGGCACATTTTCTTGAGCACATGGCTTTCAACGGAACCAAACATTTTAAAGGAAAAGGAATTTTAAATACCTTAGAAAAAAAAGGACTTATTTTTGGTAGAGATATTAATGCATATACTTCTTTTGACGAAACAGTTTATAACATAAATAATATTCCAACAACTCCAGAACTTATAGATACTGGTTTATTAATTTTAAATGATTGGTCTAACTATTTACTACTTACAGACACAGAAATTGATGCAGAAAGAGGCGTAATAAAAGAAGAATGGAGAACAAGACAAAGTGGAGGAATGAGAGTTTTGAAGCAAAACCTTGGAGCTATGTTTAACAATACTATTTATGCTAATCGTTTACCAATTGGTTCTATGGATGTTGTAGATAATTTTAAATACAAAGCATTACGTGATTTTTATCATGATTGGTACAGAACAGATTTGCAAGCTATTGCTGTTGTTGGAGATATAGATGTTGCAGAAATAGAGAAAAAAATTATTACATTATTTTCTAAAATTCCTGCGGTTAAAAATCCGAAAAAACGATTTATTGTAAACATCCCAGAAAACACAGATTTAGGATATTCTTTAGCAACAGATAAAGAAGTAACTACTGCTAGACTTAGTTTTGGTATTAGACATCCAAAATCTTTAACCCCAAAAACAGTTGCAGATTTAAAAGAAAGCACGCTAAATAGAATGGCAACTTCTATGTTAACAGCTAGAATTAGTGAAATTTCTCAAAAACCAACTGCTCCCTTTTTAGGTGCTGGTATAAGTTATGGTAGTTTTTCTAAATCATCAAATGCGTTTTCTGCAAGCATTGTACCAAAACCAAGCAAACAACAGGAAGCTTTAAAAACTGTTTTTGATGAAATTAATAGAGCCGTAAAATTTGGCTTTACAAATGAAGAAATTTCTAGAAGTGTAAAACAACTTGTAAGTTCTTACGAGAATCAAATCAAAAGAAAAAAAGATGTTTCTCATAGACAAATTGCAAGAACTATTCAACAAGATTATTTAGAGAACAATACCATTACAGACATCGAAAAAGAATTTGATCTTGTAAAAGTTATTCTAAAAAAGTTAACCCCAAAAGAAGTACATCAATCACTCCTAAAACTATATACAAAAAACAACAGATATATTACAGTTACGGGTGTTGATACTGAAAAGAACTTAACAAAATCTGATGTAGAAACAATTATAAATGCATCAGAAAATAATGCAACTTTAACACCGTATGCAGATGGGTTTAGCGGAAAAACTCTTATCTCTGGATTAAACATACAAAAAGGAAGTATTGTAAAGGAAGAAAAAAACAATACAATTGGATCTACTACTTTTACATTAAGCAATGGTATTAAAGTACACTATAAGTTTGTTGACAAAAACAAAGATAAAATACAATTAAATGCAACAAGTTATGGTGGGTTATCTTTAATAAAAGACGAAGATTTACCTTCTGCAAGTATGTTAGGAAGTGTTGTTCAGCTGTCTGGTTTAGGAGATTATTCTGCCACAGATCTTAAAAAAGTACTAGCGGGTAAAAATGCAAATACTACTATTCGGTTGTCAAGTTTATCAGAAAGCATTAGTGGTACATCATCTACAAAAGATGTAGAAACATTATTGCAAATGGTTCATTTACGTTTTGTAAAACCTCGTTTTGATGAAAATGGATTTAAAGTTTTGATGAACAATTTGGATAACTTTATTGTGAGTAGAAGCAAAAATATTTCTCAAAAAATTAGCGATAGTATTACAGTAACTTTGTACGGAAAAAACAATCCTAAGCATCGATTGTTTAACAAATCTCTTGTTAACGATGTTTCTTTTGATAAAATTAAATCTATATACAAAGCACGTTTTAAGAATGCTGCAGATTTTACTTTTTTTATTATTGGTGATGTAAAGCCAACTGTATTAAAACCTTTATTAGAAACATACATTGCTAGTATTCCAACAAAAAATGAAGCAAAAGAAGAGTGGAAAGACAATTCTACACCATGGATAAGTAAAAAGATTGATAAAGATATTTATTTAAAAATGGAAGATGCCAAAAGCACAGTAAGGATTTCTTATAAAAACGACTACAAATACAGTTTAAAAAATTCGCTAATTGCAAAAGCTGTTGGAGATATTTTAAAACTTCGTTTTACAGAAACATTAAGAGAGCAAGAGGGTGGTACTTATGGTGCAAGTGCTTTTGCAAGAGTTACTAAAAGACCTAAACAAGAAGCAACAATTACTGTTGGTTTTGATTCTAATCCTGATAAAGTAGAAACTTTAGTTGCTATTGTACATAAAGAAATTGAGAAAATAGCGAAAGGAAATATACAACAGGTAGATTTAGAAAAAACGTTAGCAAATTACCTAAAAGACAGAGAGCAACAAAAAAATTATAATCGTTTTGACATGAGTTTATTATTGAACTATGTAAACGAAGGATTTAACATGAACGATCCTAAAAACTTTGAAAACATTGTAAAGTCAATCACAAAAAAAGACGTTCAACGTTTCGCTAAAAAAGTTTTACGAAAAGCAGATCAATATGAAATTGTAATTAAACCAAAAAAATAAAAAAACCCTTAATCGTAAATGAAAAAACTACTTCTGTTATTTGCCTTTTTTATTAGTTTCACTAGTGTTGTAAATGCACAAACAGAAACTCCAGTTACTTGGTCTTCTTCATTTGAAAAAATTAGTGACACAGAGTATGATTTAATTATGTCTGCTACCATTATTCCTGGTTGGCATCTCTATTCTCAGTTTACAGAAGAAGGCGGGTCTTTACCAATAGTTATTAAAAAAAGAAGTGAAACTGCTAATTTTAAATTGATTGGTAAAGCTGTAGAGAGTGACACGATAAAAAAATATAGTAAAATTTTTGAAGTCTATGAATCTTATTTTGATCATAACGCAGTTTTAAAACAACGAATTGTATTAAACGCCGCTACAATTAATGAAGTGAGTTTAAATTTAACAGGGCAAGTTTGTAAAGAAATTAATGGAGTTTGTATTCAAATAGATGAAGATTTTACATTTACATTAAAAGGAAAAGCATCAGAAAAAGAAATTGTTACTTTAGATGAGAAAAGCAAGTTATTAAGTGCTAAATTAAGGTTAGATTTAAAAAATACTGAACTTTTAAAAAGCGCAAACAGTTCAAGTTCTAATGAAAGTTCTAACTTATTAAATATATTATTACTTGGTTTTGCTGGTGGTTTATTAGCCCTTTTAACACCTTGTGTTTTTCCTATGATTCCGTTAACGGTTTCTTTTTTTACTAAGCATTCGCAAAACAAAAGAAAAGGAATTACCAATGCTATTTTATACGGCTTATTTATAGTAATCATCTATATTCTACTAAGTATTCCATTCCATTTTTTAGACAGTTTAGATCCAGAAATTTTAAATAATATTTCTACAAACGTCTGGTTAAATATTTTCTTTTTTGCCATTTTAGTATTCTTTTCATTTTCATTTTTTGGATATTACGAACTAACATTACCAGCTTCTTGGGGAAATAAAATGGATTCGGCTTCTGGAGTTGGAGGAATAATAGGAATCTTTTTTATGGCACTAACATTGGCAATCGTTTCATTTTCCTGTACCGGCCCCATTTTAGGTTCGTTATTAGCAGGTTCATTAACTTCTGATGGTGGCGCAATGCAATTAACTGCAGGAATGAGTGGTTTTGGATTAGCGTTGGCTTTACCTTTTGCATTATTTGCATTATTTCCAGGGTGGTTAAATTCGCTACCAAAATCTGGCGGATGGTTAAATACAACAAAAGTTGTTTTAGGTTTTTTAGAATTAGCTTTTGCTTTTAAATTCTTATCAAATGCAGATTTAGTTGAGCATTGGGGAATTTTAAAACGCGAAATATTTATCGGAATTTGGATTGTAATATTTATTGGATTGGCGTTGTATCTTTTCGCTAAAATTAAATTCCCGCACGATTCTAAAATAAAAAAACTATCTTTTTCAAGAATTTCTTTTGGAATTTTAGTAATCGCTTTTGTAGTATATTTAATTCCTGGAACAATGAAAAACCCTACTTGGGATTTAAGATTGTTAAGTGGTTTTCCACCTCCACAATTTTATAGTATTTATGAAAAAAACACAAATTGCCCATTAGGTTTAAGTTGCTTTAAAGATTTTGATGAAGGATTACAATATGCTAAAGAAAAAAACAAACCTATTTTGTTAGATTTTACTGGTTGGGCTTGTGTAAATTGTAGAAAAATGGAAGAAAATGTCTGGGTAGAAAACGATATTTTTACACTTATAAATGAAAATTATGTACTCATTTCTCTATATGTTGATGACAGAAAAGAGTTACCAGAAAATGTGCAATTTAACTTTATAAAGAAAAACGGAAATCTTAAAAAAATACAAACTATTGGAGATAAGTGGGCAACATTTCAAGCCATTAATTTCAAAACAGCTTCGCAACCGTATTATGTATTAATAAGTCCAGATTTAGAAATTTTACATAAGGCACAACAATATACGGATAGGAATACTTACTATAATTGGCTAAAAGAAGGTTTAGATAAATTTAAGAAAACTTCTAAATAACTATATTAGATAAAAATTAAATTCAGATAATTTGGTTACTTTTATAAAAAAGTAACCAAATCATGAAAGTAAAATTTGTAATCATTTTAGTTTTTTTGTGTTTAACAATTAACTCTTACGCACAAAAAAGAATAATTCCGACAGATACCACAGTTGTAACTAATCATACAACAACAATTAAAGGAAATAAGATAAGTTATACTGCTTATACAGGAACTCAACCTGTCTGGGATAACGAAGGAAACGCAAAAGCAACCTTATTTTACACCTATTACAAAAGAACAAATAATGTAAATACAGCTAGCAGACCTTTATTAATTTCATTTAATGGTGGACCAGGTTCTGCATCAGTTTGGATGCATTTAGCTTATACAGGTCCAAATATTTTAAATATTGATGACGAAGGGTATCCTGTACAGCCTTACGGATATAAAAGTAATCCACATTCTGTTTTAGATGTTGCAGATATTGTTTATATAAATCCGGTAAATACAGGTTATTCTAGAATCGTTGAGCGCAAAGGTAAAAAAGTAAACAAGGCAGATTTTTTTGGTGTAAATGCGGATGTAAAATATTTAGCAGAATGGATTACCAATTTTGTTTCTAGAAATAATCGTTGGTCATCACCAAAATATATTATTGGCGAAAGCTATGGAGGAACCAGAGTTTCTGGTTTGGCAAATGCTTTACAAAGTAACGAATGGATGTATTTAAACGGTGTTATTTTAGTTTCTCCTGCAGATTATGGGGCAAAAAATTCTGATGATGCTGTCGCTTCCTCAATTGATTTCCCGTACTTTACTGCAGCAGCTTGGTATCATAAAATGTTATCTCCAACATTACAAAACAAAGATTTACTAAATATTTTACCAGAATCTGAAGATTTTGCTATTAACTCTTTAATGCCTGCTATTGCTAAAGGCGGATTTATAAGTGCTACAGAAAAAAATCAAATTGCAGAAAAGATGGCTTACTATACAGGCTTGTCTAAAAAAGTAATTTTACAACACAATTTAGAAATTCCGAATAGTTTCTTTTGGAAAGAATTATTGAGAAACAAAAACGGTAAAACTATTGGAAGACTAGATTCTAGATATTTAGGAATCGATAAAAAAGAAGCTGGTGATTCTCCAGATTACAATTCAGAATTAACGTCTTGGCTACACTCTTTTACCCCCGCAATTAATTTGTACATTAAAGAACATCTTAATTTTAATACAGATGTAAAATACAATATGTTTGGCTCTGTACATCCATGGGATTTTAGAAATAACAACACACGTGAAGAGTTACGCAAAGCGATGGCTACAAATCCGTATTTAAATGTATTATTTCAAGCTGGTTATTATGATGGAGCGACAACTTATTTTAATACGAAATATACAATGTGGCAAGTTGACCCAAGCGGAAAATTAAAAGATAGAATGCATTTTAAAGGGTATAGAAGCGGACATATGATGTACTTACGTAAACCTGATTTAAAAACTGCAAATGATGATATTAGAAACTTTATAAAAGAAAGTACATCTAACGGAAAACCTGCAAAATATTAATTGAATTTAAAGCATAAAAAAAGCAGTTACAAAAAATGTAGCTGCTTTTTTTATATAAAATGTTATTTTTCTAATGTCTAGGTCGTCCTCCGCCTCTACCACCTCTACTTCTAGTGCTTTTTTGTTGAGCTCCTAGCGTATAAGTTAAACTAACCATGTAATAAGTTCCTAACACATCTTTAGTAGTTTCTTCAAAGAAGTTATCAGAACTATTTCTAGCAAATCCAATGTTTTTGTTTAATAAATCTAACGCCGTTAACTTTATATTCATTGCTTTAGATTTAAGGAAATTGTACGAAATAGAAGCATTCCAAATTGGCACAGATTGATCTGTTCCAAAATTACTATCTGTATAAATATCGTATTTATATTGTGTGTTAATGTTAAATGATTTTGTGATGTTCCAATCAGATTTTATATAATACGATTGTTGTATATATTCTCTATTTGAAGTTGTACCAGAGAAGGTAGTATTGTTTCTACTAATGTTTGCCCCAATAGACATGTCTAAAAAATCTTTCTTATTATTTTCTAATGAAACTCTAATACTAGTATTCTTAGAATTGGTTTTATTGTTAATATTGTTAATTACAGATTGATAATTATTTGTTGACATATTTACACCTAAATTATACCGAATCCCTAATTTTTTTAATCGGTTACCAAAATTTATATCTGCACTAAAGTTATCTCTGTTTCCTAAGTTAACATAGCTACTGGTTCTAATTCGAGTTGCAATATCTGTATCTTCTTTATTTACAATTGCATTACTAGTACTATTATAACTTAAATATGCGAAGAAACTAAATCCGGTAACAAAGTTGTAGTTTCCGTACATACCAAATAAAGAATGACTTGTTTCTGGAGTTAAGTCTTGGTTTCCTTTTCTAATATACAATGGATTAAAGTTATTAATTACTGGAGAAACTCTACTCAAACTAGGTAAATCTAACGATTTTCTATATCTAAAGAAAACCCAACTTCCTTGTTTTGGACGATATCTAAATCTAAATGAAGGATTTAAACTTGTGTATTTTCTGTTATAATCTAAACCATTTCTTAATCCAAAATTTTGTGTTTGCTCTTCAAACTCAGTTCCAATAGTTACTGTTGTTTTTTCATTATTATACCTGTAATCTACATTACCATAAGTGGTTCTTTTTTCTTCAAATAAATCAGCTATAAAAGTAGATTCAGTATTTGTAGAGCCATTTAATGATTGTGATTGATCTGTATATTCATCATTATTTATTGTGTTTAATCCAGCTCCAATTTCAATAAAATGTTTATCGTTTAATGGTTCTGTATATTGTAACTCAACATTAATATCTCTTCCTTTATTATTGCTTTTTTGTGTACTTGTTGTTTTTTCATCAATTTTTAAAGGATCCTCATATTTCTTGGTATTCGTATTTCCGCTATTATTATCACTTCTAGTAGAAGAAAAATCGAATTCAAATTCTATATTACGTTTGCTTGTTTTGTTAAATCTTTTAATATAATCTAGATTAACAGTTGCGCTGTTACTTTTATTATCACTATTAGATATTTCGCCATTTTGTAATTCTTTAACACTTGGGTCATTCGCTTTAAAAGCATCAAAAGTACTTAAGCTATTCCCACTTGTATTACTAGAATTTAATCTTCCTCTAAGCGTAACCGTTTTTAAATCACTAGATCTATCTATATAACTAAAGTTTGCTTTGTTAGATTTTGTTTCACTTTCACTAGTAGATTTACTTTCCGAATATAATTTATCTGTTCCAACAAATTCTGTTCTTTTAGAAATCACATTTCCAGATTCTGAATTTGTGTAATTATAAAAATAATCTGCATTTAAATTTTGTTTCTTTTTTAGCTCATATCCTAAGTTAAAGCCTGCAATACCAGTAGTAATAAACCCAGAAGTAGTTCCTCCACTTCCACCTCTACTAACTCTAAAACCTCCTCGGCCTCCTCCACCACCAAAAGACATAATTTCAGATATATCAGAACCAGAACTATTTACATTGTTTGCTCTACCAATAATAGAAATCTGCATTTTTGGAGTAAAACGATTGAAGTTTAAACTGGTTAAATAACGAGAATCAGAACCATAACCACCTTGAAACTTACCAAAATCATTTACTTTTCGATCGTCTTTTAATGTTAAATTAATTACTTTAGTTCTATCAGAATCATTTACTCCAGTCACTCTTGCTTTATCACTTTTCTCATCAATTAATTCAATTTTCTTGATTGCATCTGCAGATAAGTTTTTTAATGCAACTGAAGGATCTCCGCTAAAAAACTCTTTTCCATCTACATATACTTTAGAAACATCTTCACCTTGTGCTTTTACTTTTCCGTCTGCATCAACTTCTACACCTGGTAATTTTTTTAATAAATCTTCAACCGTGTCATCAACTCTTACTTTAAACGCTTTTGCATTAAAAGCCATTGTATCTTTTTTAATCGAAATCGGAATTACCGCTGTAATATTTACTTCGTCTAAAGTGTTATCTAATTCTTTTAACGTTATTGTTCCAAAATTTAAAGATTTCCCAGCAAAATCAATCGTTTTTTGATATACTTCATATCCTAATAAGTTAATTTGAAAAATTCTTTTTCCGTTCGATATTTCTATCACTTTAAAATTTCCTTTAGTATCTGTACTGGCATAACTTACTAGAGTAGAATCTGCAGCATTTAGCACCGCTACAGAAGCAAATTCTAAAGGATTCTTTTCTTCATCTAAAACTCTACCAGAGATGCTCTGAGCAATTGTACTTGTAGAAACTAATAGTAAAGCGAATACTACAAGTTTAATTGTGATTGATTTAATCATTATTCTTTATATTGATTTGTTTGTTTTTACATTTACAAGCTATTATCTCTAGCTTCTGCTAAGACTTAGAAAACTTGTAATGGTTTAACTGCAATTTTTTTTTAATATTTCTTTAACATTTCCCAAAGAACCTTTCAATTGGAATGTTCTAAAAATTTAAAGCCATAAATGTATGATGCTTACTTATATAACAACTTCTATTTAACATTATTTAACAAGACTTTAAGAACATTATCTAAGTTGAAAAATTTTCTTACTTTTAAGAAAAAGAAAAAATGCTAGTAAAAGTCTATGGAAGTGCCGTCTTTGGCATTGATGCCACAACAATTACCGTTGAAGTAAATATTGATAAAGGAATTGGTTACCATTTAGTTGGTTTACCTGATAACGCTGTTCGCGAAAGTTCCTATCGAATATCTGCAGCACTAAACAATAATGCGTACAAATTACCAGGTAAAAAAATTATTATTAATATGGCGCCAGCTGATATTAGAAAAGAAGGAGCTGCGTATGATTTAACTTTGGCTATCGGAATTTTAGCTGCTTCAAAACAAATACAATCAGAAAACATTAAGGAATATGTTATTATGGGAGAATTGTCTTTAGACGGAAGTTTACAACCCATAAAAGGTGCTTTGCCTATCGCTATTAAAGCAAGAGAAGAAGGCTTCAAATATCTTATTTTACCAAATGAAAATGCCAAAGAAGCTGCAATCGTTGATAATTTAGAAATTTTAGGAGTTTCTACTATCATGGAAGTCATCAATCATTTTAATGATGATGAAAAAATACAGCCAACAATTGTAGATACAAGAGCAGAATTTTATAAAAATATCGATTTCCCAGAGTTTGATTTTTCTGATGTAAAAGGACAAGAATCGATTAAGCGTTGCATGGAAATTGCTGCTGCTGGTGGTCATAATATTATTTTAATTGGTCCGCCAGGATCAGGAAAAACCATGTTGGCAAAACGATTGCCTTCCATTTTACCACCAATGACTTTACACGAAGCGTTGGAAACCACAAAAATTCATTCTGTGGTTGGTAAAACGAAGAACAACGGATTGTTATATCAACGTCCGTTTAGAAGTCCGCATCACACCATTTCTGATGTTGCTTTAGTTGGTGGTGGACAATATCCGCAACCTGGAGAAATTTCTTTATCGCATAACGGCGTTTTGTTTTTAGACGAATTACCAGAATTTAAACGTACTGTTTTAGAAGTCATGCGTCAACCGTTAGAAGATAGAGAAGTTACTATTTCTAGAGCAAAATTTACAGTTACCTATCCGAGTAGTTTTATGTTGGTGGCGAGCATGAATCCAAGTCCGTCTGGATATTTTAACGATCCAAATTCGCCAATGACCTCTTCTCCACAAGAAATGCAACGGTATTTAAGCAAAATTTCTGGACCTTTATTAGACCGAATTGATATTCATATAGAAGTAACTCCTGTTCCGTTTGAAAAATTGACAGAAGAGCGCAAAGGAGAATCTTCTGTTGAAATAAGAAAACGTGTTACAGCGGCAAGAGAAATTCAGTCTGAGCGTTTTACAACTTTTGAAAACTTGCATTACAATGCACAAATGAATGTAAAACAAATCAGAAAATATTGCAAATTGTCTGATGAAAGCATGTCTTTATTAAAAACGGCGATGGAAAAATTAAATTTATCTGCTAGAGCGTACGATCGGATTTTAAAAGTAGCGAGAACAATTGCAGATTTAGACAGCTCAGAAAACATCACACCAACTCATATTGCAGAAGCAATTCAATATAGAAGTTTAGACAGAGATGGTTGGTTGGGATAAAACTACTTCAACATACTTTTTACAATCTTTAAATGATGATTTGTATGTGTATCTAAAAAACGAACTACTCTAAACTTATTTGTGTTTCCAAACAAAGGATGTTTAAAATAGGCGTTTTCATCCAAATCTTGAATTGCTTTTATGTGTTGTTTTGCTTCTGCTAACTGTGTATTAATGTCTGATTTTAAAATAACTTCTGGCGGTTTTACATATTTTGGTGCTCTGGCTTTTCCTCTTGGGAAAAAGCCAAGCTTTAAAAACACTTTTCCTAGAAACTTAAAATTGTTTTCATACAAAGCAGGATCTGATTTTTGCATGTTTATGATAACAGTATTTATCACTTTTAAACTATGGTCTAAATGCCACGCAACACTCGCTTTTGAAACCGTTTTATTCGTTTTTTCAAAATCTGGAATATAACTTTCTAAAAGTGCTAATCTGTTTTCTAAGATTTTAGTGTTTACTACTTTCATTTAGAGTTTGTTTTTTTGAAAGGTACTGAAAAGTAATCATTGAGAGACATCTCGATACAAATTTGATGAAAAATCAAATTCACTCGATGTGACACTACTTTTTAAAAATTATATAACCCATGCGTTAAGGATAGAAACGGCATCCTTTTTATAACTTTTTTTAAAAATCGTCATTACGAGAGGAACGAAGTAATCTCTTCCTTAAAATGAGATTGCCGCATCACGCAGAAAAAGCGTGATTCGCAATGACAGTTATAAAAAGATAAAGTGGATAGCCTGTTAAAACGCCCAAAAAGAAAAACCCTCACAAATAAATGTAAGGGTTTTTCGAATCTTTATAATGAGATTCCTGCCTTCGCAGGAATGACAAGAAGGTCTAATTTCTAAAAACGTTAGCGTTCTAAAAATCTAACTCCTCTTTTTTTTTAGTATCTATAATGTTCTGGTTTGTAAGGACCATCAACAGTTACACCAATATAAGAAGCTTGATCAGAACGTAATTCTGTTAACTCAACACCAATTTTAGCTAAGTGTAATTTTGCCACTTTTTCATCCAAATGTTTTGGTAACATATACACTTCGTTTTCGTAAGCGTCTTTGTTTGTCCACAATTCAATTTGAGCCAACGTTTGGTTTGTAAATGAATTAGACATTACAAAACTTGGATGTCCAGTTGCACAACCTAAGTTTACCAAACGTCCTTCTGCTAAAATGATAATATCTTTTCCGTTGATATTGTATTTATCAACTTGTGGTTTGATGGTGTCTTTTGTTTTTCCGTGATTTCCATTTAACCAAGCCATGTCAATTTCATTATCAAAATGTCCAATGTTACAAACAATCACTTTGTCTTTCATTGCTTCAAAATGACGCCCTTGAATAATATCTTTATTTCCAGTTGTTGTAATAATGATATCAGAATTTGCAACAACAGTTTCTAATTTCTTTACTTCAAATCCGTCCATTGCAGCTTGTAAAGCACAAATAGGATCGATTTCTGTAACCGTTACAATAGAACCTGCTCCTTTAAAAGATGCAGCTGTTCCTTTTCCAACATCACCATAACCACAAACAGTTACACGTTTACCAGCTAACATAATATCGGTTGCTCTTCTAATTGCATCCACTGCAGATTCTTTGCATCCGTATTTGTTATCAAACTTAGATTTGGTAACAGAATCGTTTACATTAATTGCTGGCATTGGTAATGTTCCGTTTTTTACTCTTTCGTACAATCTATGAACTCCAGTTGTAGTTTCTTCTGATAAGCCATTGATTCCTGCTGCCAATTCTGGGTATTTATCCAACACCATGTTTGTTAAATCTCCACCATCATCAAGAATCATATTTAAAGGTTTTTGGTCTTCACCAAAAAATAAAGTTTGTTCTATACACCAGTCAAATTCTTCTTCTGTCATATCTTTCCATGCATACACAGCAGTTCCTGCAGCAGCAATTGCAGCAGCTGCCTGATCTTGTGTGGAAAAAATATTACAAGAACTCCAAGTAACTTCTGCTCCTAACGCTTGTAAAGTTTCAATTAAAACAGCAGTCTGAATTGTCATGTGTAAACATCCTGCTATTCTTGCTCCTTTTAATGGTTGTGAATTTTTGTATTCTTCTCTTAACGACATTAATCCTGGCATTTCTGCCTCTGCCAAATCCATTTCTTTTCTTCCCCAAGCAGCTAAAGAAATATCCTTAACTTTGTTTGGTACGTAAGCTGTTTTTGTGCTCATATTAGTATATTTGTTTTTATATCAAAATTTAGAACTGCAAAGTTACATAATAACTTTTAAAATTTATGCCTCTTTACAAAACGATAAATGTTAATAATTCTACTAAAGTATTGATTTGGAAGATTGAGCAGCCATTGGTTGATTTATCACAAGGAATAGAATTGACTAAGAATAGCAAAAACCGTTTAGATTCTATGAAATCTGAATTGCATCAAAGAGGCTTTTTAAGCATTCGTCATTTACTCAAAGAAGTGGGTTTGGTTGATGCAGATTTAATGTATGATGAATTTGGTAAACCGCATTTAAAAAATGGCAAATACATTTCAATAACTCATTCATTTACTTTTACCGGAATTATAATTTCTGATAAAGTTCCTGTAGGAATCGATATTGAAATGCAGCGCGATAAAATTTTAAAAATAGCACATAAATTTACACCTTTTCAAGAATACAAAACCATTGCAAATGCAGATGCATTAATTAGTAAATTAACCATTGTTTGGGGAGCAAAAGAATCATTGTATAAAATTTTCGGGAAGAAAAAACTTCGCTTTTTAGAACATATTTATATAGAAGATTTTAAGTTTGAAGATGAAAAAACAAGCGGAACTATCGATTATAATAATGAAACAAATACCTATCAGGTTTACTTTTTAGAGTTTGAAGGTTTTACTTGTGTGTATGCTTTTTGAAAAGAGTTGCAAAGTTATAAAAAGTGGCAAAGTTTTGTCATTGCTGTAAAGGTTACCTAATTCGAGGACAAAATTAAGAATATTTAATTTTGTTTTTATGAGAAATAACACAGAAGATTTAACGTTAGTTCGAAATTATATTCAAAAGTACCAATTTTTGATATCAGAATA
>Ga0316205_10000153_pt1 | contig 149522 bp, 124 predicted proteins | sample 3monthpyrite_MG_FD_204941 | JGI IMG/M metagenome (GOLD analysis project Ga0316205, IMG submission 204941) | Microbial mat bacterial communities from mineral coupon in-situ incubated in ocean water Damariscotta River, Maine, United States -... | ecosystem: Environmental > Aquatic > Marine >...
TGCGTGTTATAAGTTAACGGATCAGTCGTAGTTCCAGTAATAGCACCAACACAATTATCAGTAGCAGTAGGAGCAGTTACAGTGACAGAACATTCACCAGTTGCATCAGGTAAGTTGGCTACATCAGGCACAGGAGCCGTAACATCATCAAGAATAACCGTTTGATTTTGAGTAGAGGTGTTTCCGTTACCATCATCATAAGTCCAAGTGATGGTATAAGTTCCTTGCGTGTTATAAGTTAACGGATCAGTCGTAGTTCCAGTAATAGCACCAACACAATTATCAGTAGCAGTAGGAGCAGTTACAGTGACAGAACATTCACCAGTTGCATCAGGTAAGTTGGCTACATCAGCCACAGGAGCCGTAACATCATCAAGAATAACCGTTTGATTTTGCGTAGAGGTGTTTCCGTTACCATCATCATAAGTCCAAGTCACTATAGTAGTTCCTTGTGCTGTAATTGGGAAGGTCGTCGAAGTTGTACCAGTAATTGTTCCTGCACACACATCAGTAGTTGTAGGAGCTGTAAGAGTAATAGAACATTGATCAGTAACAGGAGCTAGAGTTGGTGTAACTGGAGCAGTAGTATCATCGTAGTTATAAACCTGTGTTGCCGTAGTAGAGTTTCCGTTGCCATCCGCAAATGTCCAAGTGATGTTCGTGCTTCCACCTTCGACAAAAGTCAAGGTGTCAGAAGTTGTTCCAGTAATAGTTCCAGCACACACATCAGTAGTGGTTGGTGCGGTAAGTGTTCCAGTACAATCAACGGTTACGGCTGAAAGTGTTGGTGTAACAGGAGCTTCATTATCAACAACAGTCAGATTAAAACTACAAGTTGCTCCATCAGGAAGAATATTAAAGTCATCTCTTTCAATATAAGTAACAAGTGTTGTTCCTGCTGGAAAAATATCTCCATTGCCCAAGGCACTTGTTAGTACCATTGAATAATTAGGTATATCTGTTGTTGGTAAAGAAAATGTCACAACTGCGCCGCAAGTACCTGGTGTTACGTTTACTGAAATTGGGCCAGGACAACTCGTTATAGTAAGAACGTCTCTAGTAGAAAGTTCACTGTTAGAATCTAAATTGACAGTGCTATTTTCATAAGACTCCTCATCATCAACTAAAAAAGTTATGAACTTATGGTTTATGCTTTGAAAATAATCTGAATTTTTATTGATGGCATTACTATTGTTAGAAAACAAAAACAGTAATACAATTAGGCAGAAGTATTTTTTTATCATAATAGCACATTAATAAATTAAAAGCATCAACAATTTATACTATAACATTTTTTACCTTGTTATTTAGTTATAAATGGGGATACTTACTATGCTATTAATAAGTAAAAGGGATATATAAAAATAACATGATTACACTCGGTTATAAAATTTTATCGATGTAATGCACATATAAACTTCAAAATTTAACTATTTGATGGCTAGTAATTTATTATGCATAAAAAACATATTTTAAATTGAAAATGTATGACTTCTTAGAGTAACGAGAAATAGTTTCAGCTTATCGGTATTTGATAAATCAATAAGGGCGTAAACGACATTTTGCGCTAGCTTTTTACGTGCTAATTATGCTTTATTACTAAGCAAAATGCGTACTATTTTTATTATGAGTATCGTACTTTGTTGCTAGGTCGATATTTTAAGAATCGTTTTGGAAAGCCATAACAATAGTAAAAGTCAAACGCTATTGCTTTTTTGTCTTTTTTTTATACTATTCCAATTAAGCGCAAACACTCGTTCGTGTCATAAAAAAAAGTCCTGCACTTTCGTGCAAGACTTTTACTGTTGTAGCGAGAACGAGATTTGAACTCGTGACCTCTGGGTTATGAATCCAACGCTCTAACCAACTGAGCTACCTCGCCAACTTTATGCGGCTGCAAATATAAAAACAAAATCCTTGTACGCAAACACTAAATCCCTAAATAATTCTTGAAAACTAAAATTTTAATGTATATATTACCGATCAATTAAAATAAATCCATGGACGATAAAACTAAATTTGAATTAGAGTTCCCTATTCATGCTTCTCCACAGCTTCTATACCAATATATTTCAACACCTTCTGGTTTATCTGAATGGTTTGCAGATAATGTAAATTCACGTGGTGAGATGTTTACCTTTATTTGGGATGATAGTGAAGAGGAGGCTAAACTTTTAACTAAAAAAAGCGGTGAACGTGTTAAATTTAAGTGGCAGAATGGTGATGAAGATGCTTCCTATTTTGAAATTAGAATTCAAGTTGATGAGATTACTAAAGATGTATCATTAATGGTTACAGATTTTGCAGAAGATGATGAAGTAGAAGAAACTAAAATGCTTTGGGAAAATCAGATTTCTGACTTAAAACAAGTTTTAGGATCTGCATAAAAAAATAATTTTATTAAAGTATATTTGTCCCGATTTATTCGGGACTTTTTTATGGTAACTATTAACGGAAATATTATTAAAACAGAAGATGTTTCTATTTCAATTTTGAATAGAGGTCTTAACTATGGTGATGCAGTTTTTGAAACCATAAAAGTATCTCATGGAAAGATTTTGTTTTGGGAAGATCATTATTTTAGATTAATGGCTTCAATGCGTATTTTGCGGATGGGAATACCAATGAATTTCACTCTTGAATTTTTGGAAAGTGAGATTCTTAATTTAATACAGTCGGATAAGTTGTCCGAGAAAACAATTCGTATTAAGCTTTCTGTTTTTAGAAATTCTAAAGGATTTTATTTGCCTGATAATAATAGTGTTAACTATATAATTAGTAGTAATACTTTAAATGAAGAATTTTATCAAATTCACCAAAATCATTACATAGTTGACTTGTATAAAGATCACTTTGTTTCCGCAGATTTGTTATCGACATTAAAAACAAATAATAGAATCATTAATGTTATTGGAAGTATTTATGCAAAAGAGAATGATTTGAATAATTGCTTTTTATTAAATACAAATAAGCATGTCATTGAAGCATTAAATGCAAATCTTTTTTTGGTAAAAGGTAATACGATTAAGACACCACCATTATCTGATGGTTGTATTAAAGGTGTGATGCGCAAGCAAATAATAGATATTATAATCTTGATGCACGACTTTGAACTTGAAGAAGCATCTATTTCTCCTTTTGAATTGCAAAAGGCAGATGAATTATTTATTACAAATGTGATTATGGGAATTCAGCCTATAACTAAATACCGTAAAAAGGAGTTTAACACTAAAGTGGCAAAAAATTTATTAGGTAAGTTGAATGTTAAAGTGCGGTTATCTTAGTTGAAACTTGGGTCTTCAGGCGCATTTGACCAAATACTATAGTCTCCACCAAGTTCTAACATTTTTTCTTTCCAAAAAGTATCATCAATTTTTTCAATTATTGAATTTTCGTAAATGTTTTCAGTAACAATCCAGGTGTTTGCTATAAGTTCAGTTACTAGTTGATTTGAATCCCAACCAGAATAGCCTAAGAAAAAACGTATATCTTTTTCATTTAGCTCTCTATCATTAATTAATTGGATTACGCTACTAAAATCGCCACCCCAAAAAATACCGTTAGAAATTTCAACACTTTCAGGAATTAATTTAGGTATTTTATGAATAAAATAAAGATTATCCTGTTCTACAGGCCCTCCATTATATACAGGCAAGGGTATTTCAATTTCTGGGAGTAAATCACTAATCGTATAATCCAGAGGTTTGTTTAAAATAAAACCTACAGAGCCTTCATCATTATGATCAGCCAAAAGAATTACAGATCTATTAAATGAGACATCACCAAGTATGGAAGGTTCGGCAATTAAAAGATGCCCTTTTTTTGGGTTAATGTTAATCATAGCTGTGATTTGCTACTAAATCTAATGTAAATTTGTTTAATAAGCAAGTATTTTAAAGTATAGGAATTAAAAAAGGCTTGCAATTGCAAGCCTTTTAAAAATAAAATATGATAATTATTAGTTTACTGCGCTTCCTAAATCAGAACCTGCTTTAAACTTAACTACATTTTTTGCTTTGATTTTTATAGTTGCTCCAGTTTGAGGATTTCTTCCATCTCTTGCTGCTCTTCTAGAAACTGACCAAGAACCGAAACCTACTAAAGAAACTCTTTTTCCTTTTTGTAATGCACCTTCAATGTCAATTAACATAGAATCTAATGCTTTCTTAGCAGCTGCTTTAGTAATACCAGCGTTTTCTGCCATTCCATTGATTAAATCTGTTTTGTTCATAAATATAAATTTTAAATGATTATTAATTTGGGTTAACGTTTTTTGTTAAATCCACTACAAATTTATTAGTATAATCCATTCACACAAGTAATAGCAAGGGAAATACACGTATTTGTTGATAACTTATGACAATTGTTAATAAAGGTACAAGCTTTTTGTTGAAAATTTAGTATATCAATGACAGTAAGGGTTTACAGCATTTTTGCGTCAGCAAGGAATTTAAAACCATTTAAGAGCGATTTTGTGTCCATTTTACGTTTGCCAGGAAGCTTAATTTCTTTAAGCGAAATGAGACCATTTTTTGTGGCTACTTTAATATCATCTTTAGATGTAACAAGTTTTCCTATATCATAATTGTGTTCGCACTTTATTGCTTCAACTTTATAAACTTTGATGTTTAATTTTTCAGCACCATTTTGTAACAAACACCAAGCTGCTGGATATGGATTTAATCCTCTAACTTGGTTATGTATATGGTGTACTGAATTATTCCAATTGATAAAACAATTGTCTTTATCAAGTTTGTATGCAGTTTTTACATTATTAGTTTCTGCTTGAGGAGTGGTTGCTACATTTTCTTTCTTTATTAAGTTTAAAGTGTCAACTACCAAATGGCTACCAATAATCATTAGTTTATCATGAAGTTCACCAGCCGTTTCGTTTTTTGATATTTCTACTTCTTTTTGAAGAATCATTTCTCCAGTATCAATTTTATCATCAATAAAAAAAGTAGAAACACCAGTTTTGGTTTCGCCATTTATGATAGCCCAATTAATTGGAGCTGCTCCTCTATAATTTGGTAGGAGTGAGGCGTGTAGATTAAAAGTTCCAAATTCGGGCATTTGCCAAACTATCTTTGGCAACATTCTAAAGGCAACAACAACCTGCAGATTTGCCTTTAGCTCTTTTAATTGTGCAATAAAATTTTCATTTTTAAGATTTGTTGGTTGTAAAACGGTTAATCCTTTTGATAGCGCATAAGTTTTTACTGCAGACAAATTTAGTTTTCTTCCACGACCAGCAGGTCTGTCTGGAGCTGTAATAACTCCTACAACATTGAAACCATTTGCTATAATGGTATCTAATGATTTTACAGCAAATTCTGGTGTTCCCATAAAAACTATTCGTAAATCCCTCATTATTAAACTAATTTATAGGTGTTATAGTCAGTTAGTGTAATTGCTTTCTTCTCTAAAAGGAATCTTAACGTTTCAGTTATCTCAACTTCAGATAAGGTAGTTTTTTCTAAAATATCTCTAGATGATAGTGATTCTTTTTGAAGCAGTAAAATTACAATTTCAATTCCATTTGTTTTAGTGGTACTGCCATCCTTTTTTTGTTCATCAATACAAACAGAACAAATTCCACAGTCTTTGGTTAAAGTTTCTCCAAAATACTGCAGTAATTGCTGACTTTTACATTTTGAGTCATTAGTAATGTAACTGATAATATCATTTACCCTATTTATTTTTTGATTATTTCGAATTTCGACAACCTTAACAATCCTATTAATTGTCTTATCATCTTCCCTAGGTTCAATGAATGTGATTTCGGCATCTGTTTTTTTAAGGTTTAAAGCAATAATTTTATCATTTTCTAGGTTAATTAAGGTATTGATAACTTGATCTTCAGAAATATTGGCCTTTTCAGAAATAAGAAGCGTATTAATTTTAACGTCCTGGTCAAAAATACCACCATAAGTTCTTAATATTGATTTTATGATAATACTGATTTCTTGGTTTTTGTTTATGTACTGGAATAATTCAGTATTAGAAACTAAAATTTGAACGGTAGAACGTCTCTTAAAATGTTGGGTTAAACTCAAAATGCTACTTCTGTCTAGCGCTAAAATAGCATTATAAGCCAATATAGAATTAAACTCATAGGTTTTACAGAACTTATTGAAATTGAAATTGTAAGTTGTATAAGCGCCTTCTCCATATGATATTTGAAAATAATTGCACAGTTTTCTATAAACTAACTTTATAAAATCTACACTTGGCAATACTTTTAAAAACTGATTTTTGACTTTTTCTTCATCATTTTTGTTTTTCAATATTATAGCAAAAGCTTTATCTTCATTTCTTCCAGCTCTTCCTGCTTCTTGAAAATAGCTTTCAAGACTGTCTGGCAAATCTGTATGTATAACCGTCTTAACATCTGGTTTGTCAATTCCCATCCCAAATGCATTGGTAGCAACCATGACTTGCACACGATTATTTAGCCAATTCGCAAAGTTTGTGTCTTTTTCTTTTATTGATAAACCTCCATGATAGTATGTGGTGCTAAATCCAAAGTTGTTCAATGCCTTACTAAGTTCTAAAGTGCTTTTTCTATTTCTTACATATATAATGGAACTCGATGGATTCTTTTTTAGAATTTGCTGAATTTTATAAATCTTATCTTCAGTTTCAAAAACCATGTATGCTAGGTTTTTTCGATAGAAAGATTGCTTGAAAATTTTCGAACCAATAAAATCTAGTTCTTTAATTACATCTTCAACAACATCAGGTTTGGCTGACGCAGTTAATGCAATGCAATTGATACTTGGTTGTAATTCACGCAATAAATTAATATTCTTGTAAGCAGGTCGAAAATCATTTCCCCATTGGGAAATACAATGTGCTTCATCAACAGCAATTAGATTAACGTTCATTTGTCTAATCCTGTCTTGTACAATGTCTTGTTGCAAGCGTTCAGGTGACATGTATAAAAATTTATAATTGCCATAAATACAATTATCTAAAAGTGTGCTTAGTTCATCATATTTGTACAAACTAGTTAAAGCTATTGCTTTTATGTTTCTTTTTTTTAGTTCAGTAACTTGATTATTCATTAAAGCAATCAAAGGTGAAATAACAATACAAATACCTTCTTTTGTCAAAGCGGGAATTTGAAAACACAATGATTTTCCGCCACCAGTTGGCAGTAGTGCAAAAGTGTCATTCCCTTCAATAACACTATTTATAATATCTTCTTGTAGAGGTTTGAAACTGGTATAGTTCCAATATTCTTCTAATATGTTGATAGGATGCTTCAAGGTTTTAAATACCGTTTAAAATAAATTTAGCTCGATCTTCAATTGTACCAAAAGGTACTTCAATTACATTATATCCAAAATTTTTATAGGTATCTCTTAGGTGATAATAGATATCTGTTGCCTGCTCAAAGGTTTCAAATCTTTCTCCATCATCAGTAAATATTGACTTCCAAGGAGGTAACAAAAACATGTAATCATAAATGTACTTCTCACAAATATTAATAAACTCCTTTTTAATAGGTTGATTAAAATAGGACATATAAGCTAATACATCTGGCATTCCTCTATCAAAAAAATGAGAGTCGGCATCTAAATGCTTGGAAGCTAAAAAATCATCTATTCTTAAATTAATAAGGGTTTGATTAAATTGTTCAGAATCAGAAACCAATGCAATAGGATTAGAGTGTATTTCTTTAATATCACCTGAGTCTTTAGCAGCTGCAGTAAGTTTTCTTATGACTTCCTCAAAACATGTGAACCCATTAGATCTTAAATAATTTATAATTGCTGTTTTTCCTGTGGCAGGACCTCCAGTGATTACAATTTTTTTTGTATTCAATTTTGGCAAGGTTTTAGCTGTAAAAATCGTAATTAAAAAGGGAAATAAAAAATATACAAAATGTATATTTGCAAATCTTAAAACAAACGATTATGAGTGACTCTCCAAATGCAGAAGAATTTTACAAGAAACTAAAAGTTCAATTAGAAGATACCAATACTTGGCCTTCGGAGTATTTATACAAGTTTATAGTATTATCTGATGGAAATAAAATAAAGCAAATAGAAGATTTGTTTGACTATACAGGAGCAGTTATTAATACTACAGAATCTAAGAACGGTAAGTATACAAGTGTATCTATAAATTTGGTAATGAAAGATCCAGATGCGGTAATTAACAAGTATATAGAAGTAGCCACCAATATTGATGGTGTTATATCTTTATAAAATTATAAATCAGAGAGTTTTCGAATTTTATTAAAAGACTAAAGGCATTGTTATTTTTTTTGTATTTTGCACAAGATAGAAAGCTTCATAAATATTAATTCTACACACATTCATAAATTTTGATAGATCAACTAGAGTACAACACAGAGCGTGAACATTTAATTATTCCTGAATATGGCAGACATCTTCAAAAAATGATTAACTACGCTAAATCAAGAGAAACTAAAGAAGAACGTAATAAAGTAGCCCAAGCTATTATTTCCGTTATGGGAAATTTGCAACCACACTTACGTGACGTTCCAGATTTTCAGCATAAATTATGGGATCAACTGTTCATTATGGCAGATTTTAAGCTTGATGCAGACTCTCCGTATGACATGCCATCAAGAGAGGTTTTGGAGGCAAGACCAGAACCTTTGCCATATCCTCAAAATTTTCCTAAATATCGTTTTTATGGTAATAATATTAAAACGATGATTGATGTTGCAAATACTTGGGATGAAGGTGAAATGAAAGAGGCTTTACTTTATACAATTGCTAATCACATGAAAAAATGTTTTTTAAATTGGAATAAAGATACTGTTGAAGATTCAGTGATTTTCAATCATTTATTCGAATTGTCAGATGGAAAAATAGACATGAGAAATAGTGATGAAGATTTAACAGATTCTACAAGTTTATTGCGTTCAAAAAAACGTCATTCTACCAACAAGAAGACAAGCCACAAGAAAAACAATAATAGGGGACGCAAGCGCTATTAGTAGTTAATATCGATTTAAATTAATGAAGACATTTAAAATTGAAGGAGGTCACAAATTAAAAGGAAGCATTCAGCCTCAAGGCGCCAAAAATGAGGCATTACAAATCCTTTGTGCAGTCCTGCTATCTCCAGAAAAAATCACAATTCATAATATTCCAGACATCATTGATGTAAATAAGCTAATAGCTTTATTGGAAGAATTGGGTGTTAAAGTTGAAAAACTATCAAAAGGATCTTATTCGTTTCAAGCAGATAATATTAATCTTGAATATTTGGAATCAGCTGAATTCAAGAGAGATGGAAGTGGCTTAAGAGGCTCCATAATGATTGTTGGCCCCTTGTTAGCACGTTTTGGGAAAGGATATATTCCGAAGCCCGGAGGCGATAAAATTGGACGCAGAAGACTTGATACTCATTTTGAAGGGTTTATTAAATTAGGAGCAAAATTTCGTTACAATCGTGAAGACCATTTTTATGGTGTTGAAGCCGATAAATTAGTTGGAACATTTATGCTTTTGGACGAAGCTTCAGTAACTGGAACTGCCAATATTGTGATGGCAGCAGTTTTGGCTGAAGGTACAACTACAATTTACAATGCTGCGTGTGAACCATATTTACAACAGCTTTGTAAAATGCTTAATAGAATGGGAGCAAAGATAGGTGGTGTTGGTTCTAATATGTTAACTATTGAAGGTGTTGAGTCTTTAGGAGGAACAGAACACACGATGCTTCCAGATATGATTGAAATTGGAAGTTGGATTGGCCTTGCGGCTATGACAAAAAGTGAGCTCACTATAAAAAATGTGAGTTGGGACAATTTGGGTCAGATTCCTGATGTATTTAGAAAACTGGGAATTACAATTGAACGAAGAGGAAATGATATTTTTATCCCAGAGCATAAAAATGGATACGAAATTCAAAGTTATATTGATGGTTCTATCCTTACCGTTGCAGATGCACCATGGCCAGGATTTACTCCAGATTTATTAAGCATAGTATTGGTCATAGCTACACAAGCTCGAGGAAGTGTATTGGTACATCAAAAAATGTTTGAAAGTCGCTTGTTCTTTGTAGATAAGTTAATTGATATGGGAGCAAAAATCATTTTATGTGATCCTCATAGAGCTACTGTTATTGGTCATGATTTTGAATCAAATTTAAAATCCACAACTATGACATCTCCTGATATTAGAGCAGGGATTTCGTTGTTAATTGCAGCCTTATCTGCTCAAGGAACGTCTACTATACACAACATTGAGCAAATTGATAGAGGTTACGAAAACATTGACGAACGTCTTCGTGCTATTGGTGCTAAGATTGTGAGAGTTCAGGAATAGACTACTTACACAAGTATATATTAAGTAAATTTTAATTACCGCTTTCTTTTATTTTCTAAATAACAGGAAGTCCAGCTTTTTGATTATCTCTTTTTGATTTTGGTTATTCGATAATTTAAAAACTCCACAAACAGAGAGAATGTAATAGCAAAATATAAGTAACCTTTTGGTATAGCACCAACGGTATTACCAAATATTGAGGTTTCAGATAAATGTGCAGCTTCTGTTATTAGCATGAAGCCAATAAGTATTAAAAAGGCAAGACCAAGCATCTGTATACTTGGATGCATATCAATAAACTTACGTATTGGGTTGGCAAAGGCAATCATAATAACAATTGAGATAACTACAGCAATAATCATTAATGCCAAATTGTAGTTATGATTGCTAGATAAACCGTTAGTCATGCCAACTGCTGTAAGTATGGAGTCAATAGAAAAGATAAAATCAATAATCATTATTTGTACAATGGCTTGTGAGAGTGATTTTATTTTTTTGCCTTTTACAACATCAGAATCGTGTGATGGAGTTTCCATTTTTTCACGAATTTCTGAAGTACTTTTATAGATTAAGAATAGTCCACCAGTGAATAAAATGACGCTTTGCCAGCTTAAAGCTAGTGTTAACCATGGATTTTCCAATGTAAAAAAAGGGTTGCTTAATGAAATTAAAAATGACACAAAAAACAATAGCACAATGCGTTGTATCATGGCTAATAGTAATCCAATGTTTGTAGCTTTACTTCTTTGATTTTCAGGAAGCTTGTTTGCTGCTATAGAAATAAATACAATATTGTCAATGCCTAAAATAACCTCAAGAAAGGTAAGCGTCAACAAAGCCATGATGGCATCACTTGTAAGTAAAAATTCTAGCATTTACTGTCTTAATTTTGCAGTTCCTTGATGCTTTATAGCTTCACCAACGTATGAATATTCAAACGCGTAGGTAGAATCTGTTGTTTTTAATATTTTTAAATGAATATCCTTTTGCTCAGCCATACTTTTTGGGTTAATGGTTTTAAAGACAACTTCACAGTCATTTATCCATCTTACAGTTGATGAATCTGTTTTTCCTTCAAAAGTTTCTATTTGTAAATCTTTCGTTCTTTTAAAAGTAGATATATAAGTGTCATCATTAATGATAATAATGCTTTCGAAATTACCAACCTGATAATCGGCACAATTACGTTCTATCTGATAGCAACTGCTTAATAGAATAAATACTAAACTAGCATACATAAATCTCATAAATTGAATTTAGCACAAAGTTACTAACTATAAGTTTAATTCTGAAAGTTTTTAAAGCTTCCATCTTTGTAAAAAATGATAATTCTGTCTATTTCGTCAGAATTTTTAATTTTCATTGTAGATTTAGTAGGATTTGTAGGTTCAATAGTTTTTTCTTGAGTTGTTGTTTTCGGAAAATCACCTTTTCCATTCAATAACCAATAAAGATCAACTTCATCATAGGAGGAAAGTACTTTCATAATGAACTCTAAACTTGGTTTGTTTCTACCAGATAAAATGTGCGAAATACTAGATCGTTGCACTCCAATTTTTTCAGAAAATGAGGCAGCGCTTTCGTTGTAATAAGTCATTACCTTTTTTAGTCTGTATGCAAATTCTTCCTGATTTACCATTGTAAACATACTGATTTTTGAAGCTTGTTACAAAGTTAACTAAATATGCACTATTTTATTGCTAATAATCTACTAAATAATAATATTAATATCAATTGTTTGTTTAGATAATATAATTTAATTAATTGATAATAAAAATTTTAATATATAAATTTTATTTCAAAAATAATTCTGTTTAAAATGAGAACATTTTTATTTGTATTTGTTTACAATGAAACACTATTTCATTACAAAAATTGTTTACAAATGTAAATTATCAATTGTTTACCTTTGTATTTTACAATATTTTATGCAGCAAGGACCTTTACTAGAATTAATAAAATCCTACAAGGAAAACTCACTAAATCATCGCTATATAACTAATAGACATATTGGCCCTTTATTAAATAAACTAAAGTTAAATTTTGCTATTGATGAGATTGGTAATTCTGTAAATAATGAACCAATTTTTTCAGTTACTTTAGGAAGCGGTCCAAAAAAAATATTGATGTGGTCACAAATGCATGGAAATGAAAGTACAACTACCAAGGCTTTATTTGATCTTTTTAATGTTTTTAGAGCTAAAAATGAGTTTGCAAACACAATTCTTGAGTGTTGCACGTTAAAAATAGTCCCTATTTTAAATCCAGATGGTGCTCGTTTATATACACGTTTGAATGCAAACGACATTGATTTGAATAGAGATGCGCAAGATTTGTCACAACCTGAAAGTGTTGTACTGCTTAATCTGTTTAATGATTTTAAACCTGATTTCTGTTTTAATTTACATGGACAGCGCACTATTTTTAGTGTTGGTAAGATGAATAGGCCTGCTACTGTTAGTTTTTTAGCTCCAGCTCAAGATGTAGAGACAACTATTACTAAAAATAGGCAACGAGCAATGGAGATTATTGTAAAGATGAATGAAGCCCTTCAAAAATTAATTCCTAGCCAAGTTGGTATCTATGATGATAGTTTTAATTTAAACTGCGTAGGAGACACTTTTCAAAGTAAAAATATTCCGACCATACTATTTGAAGCTGGGCATTTTGCACAGGATTATGAAAGAGAGCAAGTTAGGGAATATATAGGCTTTGCTTTATTGAATTCGCTTAACTACATTACTGAGAATGATGTTTCTGGACTTCATTATGCTGATTATTTTCAAATCCCAATGAATGATAAGTTGTTTTTTGATGTAATCATTCGTAATGCTAAATTGAAAAAAGGAGAAGGGCAAAAAGATGTTGCAATTCAGTTTCAGGAAGTGTTAGTAGGTGATGAAATTGAATTTAAGCCAATAATTGAAAAAATTGGTGATTTAAGTAATTATTATGGTCATTTGGAAACTAATGCCAGTTCAGCGTTAGTTTTAGCGGTAAATGGAGAGCAGCTTTTTGAAGGCTACGAAAACGATTTCGTATTGATAAATAATGAATTATTCGCATTAAAAGCAATAAATAGTTAGATTTTAACACGTAATTTTTAAAGATAATGTAGTATTTTTGTTTTTTATTTAAGAAAAATGAAATAATGAGTAAAATTAAATTAGACGAAATAGATCATCAAATTCTTGATATGTTAATTGACAATACAAGAGTTCCTTTTACAGATATTGCAAAAAAATTATTGATTTCTGCAGGAACAGTTCATGTTCGTGTTAAGAAAATGGAAGATGCTGGTATTATTAAAGGATCTTCACTAACATTAGATTATCAGAAATTAGGCTTTGCTTTTATTGCATATGTTGGAGTATTCCTTCAAAATACTTCTCAAACTCAGTTTGTATTAGAACGGATTAATGAAATTCCGAATGTTACAGTTGCACATATAACTACGGGAAAGTTTAATATTTTTTGTAAAATTCGTGCGAGAGATACCACTCATGCTAAGGAAATTATTTTTAAGCTTGATGATATTGATGGTGTTTACAGAACTGAAACCATGATTTCACTTGAAGAGAGTATCAATGATAAAAAACGTTTAATGCACTCAATCTTTAACGAATTATAGACTCATGAAAGCTTCTGATTTATCTGCCAACGAATATGCGTCATATTATTCAAGTTATATCAATTATGCTGGAGATAGTCAGTTGCTGATAGCTTTAAGGGAAAGTTCAGATGCTATAAATTCATTATTTTCTGCTCTTTCTGAAGAGCAAATGAATTATAAATATGCTGAAGATAAGTGGACAATAAAGGAAATGTTGCTTCATATTATTGATGTTGAACGAGTTTTTGCTTATCGAGCTCTGCGTTTTGCTAGAAATGATAAAACTGATTTACCAGGTTTTGAGCATAACGATTATGTTACTGTGTCAAATGCAAATAATAGGAGTAAGGTCTCATTATTAAACGAGTATAATTCTCAAAGGGCATCTAACATTGCGCTCTTTTCAAATTTTAATGATAAGATGTTATTGTTAATTGGTAATGCAAGCGGTAATCCAATGTCTGTAAGAGCATTAGGCTTTGTAATTGCAGGACATGAAGCACATCACAGTAACATTCTGAAGGAACTCTATCTTTAGATGTTAAATTCTTCTAGGTTAAATCTTAATTAAGAATTGTAATACTGAAAAGCTTCAAGAATAAGCTTATTATCTACTATACAGTCAATTTTTGTAGAAGCTATATCATTTAGGAGAACAAAGTTGATATTGCCATGAGAGTTTTTCTTATCAAATTTTAAAAGCTCAATAATGTGTTGATAGTCATTTTGATGAATCTCAACTTTATCATATAAATCAATCATTGTTGATTTTATGATATTTAGCTTTTCTTTTGGGAAGTTTAAAAGTTTATGTGATAGATAAGTTGCCAGTACCATGCCTACAGCCACAGCCTCACCATGTAAAATTGTAGTTTTGGTGCCATCTTCTAAAAACAAGCTTTCAATGGCATGGCCTAAGGTATGGCCAAAGTTAAGTGTTTTTCTCAAGCCATTTTCATGAGGGTCTTCCGTAACAACATTATTTTTTATGATGACCGATTTATAAATAAGCTCATCTAAATTACTTAATGATAAGTTTGATAAATCTCTAAGAGTGTTCCAGTAATTTTCATCTTGAATTAAACCGTGTTTAAGCATTTCTGCGTATCCAGAGCGGAGTTCATTTGATGGCAATGTGTTTAAATATGAAGTGTCAATAAGAACCATTGCACCAAAATTGATAACACCAACTTGGTTCTTTATGGAGCCAAGATCAACACCAGTTTTCCCACCAACAGATGCATCGACCATTGCCAATAAAGATGTTGGAATATTAATGTATTTAATTCCTCTTTTATAAGTAGAGGCAACAAAAGCTCCTAAGTCAGTAACGACACCACCTCCAAGATTTAACATGAGCGATTTTCGATCAGCACCTAATTCAGATAAGGCATTCCAAACACCAACACATGTGTCTATGTTTTTGTGTTCTTCACCATTTTCAATTTCAATAATCTCGATAACTAAATTGGTTTCAAGGTCACTCATAAATTTTGACAAGCAAGCTTCATGTGTATTACTATCAACCAAAATAAAAACTTTGGAAAAATTTGACATTGAAATAAAGGAATTTAATTCCTTGTAACAATTGGTGTTAAAATGAATGTTGTAGTGACCTGTATCAATAGATTGCATGTGAAAAAAGAAATCAGAATTTCGCTGTGAAAATAAGTAGAATTTTATTAAAAAAGTATGTTACTAATAAATATATTTGTCAATAATCTTGTTAATCTCATGGCTATAGATAAAATTTTTGACAATACAGAAATAGCTTTTCAACTAAAGAGCGATTCAGAGCTAGAACGTGCTTATTTTTTGTTTAAAATGATTTCGCATCAACCTTTGGTTCGTATTGGAACTGCTGCAACAAACTTTGCATTAAAAGCAAATTTACCTGTTGAAGGTTTAATTAGATCAACTGTTTTTGATCATTTTTGTGGTGGCGTAAGCGAAACTGATTGCTTGCCTGTTGTAGAAAACATGTATGCTAAGGGAGTTTCTAGTGTTCTTGATTTTTCTATTGAAGGTAAAGAAGATGAGAAGGAATTTGATACTGCTATGCAAAAAACCTGTGAGCTTATTGAATTTGCTTATGGGCAAGAGTCTATGCCAATAGCAGTATTTAAACCAACTGGTTTTGGGAGAATACATTTATATGAGAAAAAGGGAAGAGGAGAAACATTTACTGAGGCGGAAGAAGAGGAATGGAATAGAGTAGTAGTAAGATTTGATACCGTTTGCAAATTAGGAAAAGAGAAAGATATAGAAATCCTGATTGATGCTGAAGAAAGTTGGATGCAAAATGCAACTGATGATTTGGTTGAGTCTATGATGCAACTTTACAATACTGATGTGCCAATAGTTTATAACACCTTGCAGTTATATCGTTGGGATCGATTGGATTATTTAAAGAAGATTCATGAGCGTGCAAAACAAAAAGGTTTTATGCTTGGCTTCAAAATAGTAAGAGGAGCTTATATGGAAAAGGAAAGAGATAGAGCAGAAGCAAAAGGTTATCCTTCTCCAATTTGTGAAAATAAAGCTGCTACTGATGCTAATTTTAATGCAACTCTTTCTTATATTTTAGGACATCTTGATGACATTTCTCTTTTTATTGGCACACATAATGAAGAAAGTTCATATTTGGCAATGGAATTAATGGAAGAGATGAAAGTAGCTAAAAATGATAATCGAGTATGGTTTGGCCAGCTTTATGGCATGAGCGAACATATTAGCTTCAATTTGGCTAATCATGGTTATAATGTGGCTAAATATGTGCCATTTGGCCCTGTTAAGGACGTTATGCCATATTTAATTAGACGAGCTGAAGAAAATACCTCTGTAGCAGGTCAAACCAATAGAGAACTAAATTTATTGAAACAAGAAAAGAAAAGGAGAAAGGTATAAGATTAGCTAAACTGATACCACTTCTTTTTAACTGGACTTGTTCCATAACCATAACCATAACCATAACCACTTTTCTTTTTTGTCCCATTTAATAGTATGGTCATATTTGGTAATCGTTTTTCATCATACATAGTTTGAGCAACATGAAGTTGTCTTTTATCTAGATTATTAGCACTAACTACATATATGAACATATCTGCAAAATGACTTATTAGTAAAGTATCAGTTACAAGTCCTACAGCTGCAGTATCAACAATAATGTAATCATATTTATTTTTCACGTATTCAAAAAGTAATTTAACACGATCACTCATTAATAGTTCAGATGGGTTTGGAGGTATGGTTCCCGAAGGAATAACATCAAGAAATTCATTATCTTTAACAGAGACTATGATATCATCTATTGATAAGCTGTCATCACTAATATAATCAGTGATTCCATTTTCACCTTTAACGCCTAAATAATCTTCAATTTTAGGGACTCTAATGTCTGTTTCTATAAGCAGTACTTTTAAATTAGAATACGAGAGTGAACTAGCTAAATTAGTTGAAGTATGAGACTTTCCTTCCTGACTTGTTGTAGATGTTACGAAAATAGTATTTGCTAATTTGCCTTTTTTATCTTTTAAAGTAAAACTAATATTGGTTCTAAGCATTCTAAAAGCTTCTGCTTTTGGAGAATAATCAACTTTTGAGATAAGTCTATTTTTTTTCTTATTGCTAGATTTTGGAATATCACCAATAAATGGAACACTTAATATTTTTTCAATATCTGCTTTAGTATGAATTTTTGTGTCAATTAAATCTAATGTATATATAAATAAAATTGGTAAAAACAAACCAAATATAAACGCAGCCAAATATGTTATTTCTTTTTTAGGACTTACTGGTGAATTAGTTGAATAAGCATAATCAATTATTTTTGCATTCGGAGACGACATTCCAAGAGATATTGCTGTTTCTTCACGTTTTTGTAATAAATATAAATAAAGAGATTCCTTAATACCTTGTTGTCTTGTAATATCTCTAAATTGACGCTCTTTTTTAGGCGCTAAAAAAATTTGCGAATTGATTCGTGCATCAACTTTGTTTAAGCTTTCAAGCGTGATTTCATTCGAAGATTTGATATTTGCTAAACTTTGGTTTAAGTTATCTTTTAATGATCGAATTTCATTATCTAAATTAATAACCGTTGGATTTTTTTCACTTGAATTTTTTAATATTCTATTACGTTGTAAAACTAATTCATTATGACTCCTTGTAAGTTGAGCAACGCCATTATCTGCAATGCCAACATTTGCAGGAAGTAAATCTCCATTTGCGTTATTGTCCTTTAGATAGTCTTCCATGTAATCAACCAATTGAATTTGGTTGCTTGTAGCTATTAATTTTGCTTCATTTTCTTTTTCGCTTTGCAAAAAAATACTAGATTGAGCTCCTAAATCTGAGAGTCTATTATTTTTTTTCATGTTTTCTGCAGTTAAATCAACTTGCTCTAATTCTTGCGACACAACTTCTAATCTATTACTAATGAAATCTGATGTTATTTGAATGATTTCTTCCTTATCATTTATAACATCATTATTATATTTCTCAATGAGCTTATTAAGTATATATTCTGCTTTATCTCTTGAGCCTTCCTTAACAGAAAATTTAACAATATTAGAATTAGGTGTTGTCTCAATATTTATTTTTTTTATATATTTTAGAACTATTTGATTTATAGGTTTAAGTATTATTTTTACATATCTTCCTTTTTTTGCTCCGTAAGCACCTACATTTGGAGTAATAATGATATCACCAAATCCAGTTTTTATTTTATCTCCAAAGGCATGTTCAGAAATGCCTTCGTCACTATTTAATTCAATGAGCTCGTTAGTGTTAAACCCAGATAAGCTGAACTTACTTTCTGATATGAATTTCACATATAACGTGGTGTCAACTTTATGAATTATAGAATCATTTTCAAAAAAATTAATATTAATTGGTGGATTTAAATAAACCTCTTGATCTTTAATTTTTCCTTTAACAAAGAATGACATATTTAATTTTAATTCTTTGACAACTTGTTCTATTAAAGTTCTTGATTTTAAAATTTGTGCTTCGTCTTCAATTTTACCAAAATTTGTTGAAAAGAGGCCGTAATTTTGTAATGCAGAAAGTTCAGATAATTGGCTAGATTTTTTGTCTTCCTGAATTTGAATTGAGGCAGTAGTTATATATTCATAGGTTGCATATCTCAAATAGAGATAGGCACAACCAACAGATATTATAAGAAATAAGAGTATATATTTCCACTTAGACAAATACAATTCTAATGTGTTTCTTAATTGACTTTTATAATGTAGAGAATTTTGCATGATAATTTTTTGAGGAATTATTTAATTAAAATGGCAGCAATAGTTGCTAATGTTGCAATTGCTGAAATAATTACTCCATTATTTGGGTTGTATGATGATTGTCTTACTCTGGCATTGTTTGGCTCTACATAAATAACATCATTTTGTGTTAAATAATAATTTGGAGAGTTTACCACGTTAACTGAATTTAAATCAAATTTTGCATAACGCTTTTGGCCATCAACTTCTCTAATGAGTAATATATTATCTCTTTTTCCATAAATAGTTAAATCGCCAGCTAGACCTAATGCATCACTCAAGGAGATTCTTTCATTTTGGACTGTATAAACTCCTGGTGAGTTCACTGCCCCTAATACTGTTACAGTAAAGTTAATTAATCGAATATTAACAATTGGATCCACTATGTATTCAGTTAATTTTACTTTTAACATTTCTGTTGCTTCTACTCTTGATAAACCTTGCATTTTAAGAGTTCCTAACACTGGAAACTCTATATTACCATTAATATCAATTAAATAAGTCTGAACTCTTAAATTATTACTAATATTTAATGAATTATTAAATTTTTGAGCTACAGGAGTTAACAAAAAAGGAGCAACAGCTTCTGGGTCTTGAGCAGAGATATCTATGGTTAGAATATCATCTGGTTTAAGCTTTATTGCATAATTATTAGTCAATGTCATTTCTGAATTGACAGGTTCATCTTGAAAATAAACAATCTCTTGTTTGGAAGCACAAGAACCAAGAACAATTATAGATAATAATATAAATACTTGTTTAATTCTATACATAGTAAATTTTGATTTCATGGTTAATATTTTATAGGTTAATTATTTTTCACAGAGTCCAAAATTTCATACTTAGAATTTTTAGACACATATTCAGGAACTAAATTCTTAATAATAGATACAATTTCTAAATTTGAAGTTTCGATGCCTATTTTACATAAATTAATAATGCTTGATTCTGTTTTATTAATGTCAAAAGGTTTTGTTCTAGCAATCATTATTTTTTCATGATAGGTGTTTACTGTTTTTTCACCATCTGCTAACAATTCTTCATATATTTTTTCGCCAGGTCTTAACCCAGTTAATTTAATATCTATGTCTTCAGGGTATCTTAATCCTGACAAGATAATCATGTTTTTTGCTAAATCAAAAATCTTGACAGACTTGCCCATATCAAACACAAATATCTCGCCTCCATTGCCCATTGTTGCAGCTTCAAGTACGAGTTGACATGCTTCAGGAATAGTCATGAAATACCTAGTAATATCTTTGTGTGTAACAGTTAATGGGCCACCTCCTTTAATTTGATTTTTAAATAAAGGAATTACGGATCCGTTAGATCCAAGTACGTTTCCAAACCGTGTGGTAATAAACTTTGTTTTCCCCTTTCCTTTTAAACAACTCACGTAAAGTTCAGCAATACGTTTTGAGGCTCCCATTACATTGGTAGGGTTTACAGCTTTATCTGTTGAAATTAAAACGAATTTATCTATTCCATGAATAACAGAAAGATTGGCTATATTCTTTGTGCCACAAACGTTTACGCGTAAAGCTTCATAGGGATTATTTTCCATTAAGGGTACATGTTTATAAGCTGCAGCATGGTATACAATTGAAGGCTTATACTTTTCAAATATTTTATCTATTCTTTTCTGGTCTTTTATGTCAGCAATGATGGGAACAAAATTAGTATAGCCTTTAAGTACAAATTCTTGTTGTAATTCATAAAGGGGAGATTCAGCAATATCTAAAAGAATTAATTGCTTAAACTTATAATTAGTTAATTTACGAGCAATTTCACTTCCTATGGATCCTGCGGCTCCAGTTATTAAAATGACTTTATGCTCATATTCATGTTCTAGTTCTGGATTTAATATATGTATTGGTGCTCTACCGAGTAAATCTTCGATTTTCACATCTTTAATTTGTCCAACACTTAAATCGCCATCAATCCAGTTTTGAATAGGAGGAACTATTTTCACCTTTAAATTTAAACTAAATAAATAAGTTGTAATTTCTAATAACCGTTTTGATTCAATGTTTTGAATTGAAATTATCACCTCATCAATGTTGTATTTTTCAATTTTTTTATGAGTAATTTCTTCTAGATTATAGACAGGTAAGAGGTTTATTTTTTTACCAATTTTTTTAGTATTATCATCAATAAAACCTACTACTACATTATTAGTTTTATTATCATTTGAAAGCGCATCATATGTTATAAGTCCTGAACTACCTGCTCCATAAATCAAAACATTTTTTACGCCTTGATTGTCTCTAACAATACTATGATACACAGATTTAATAAAAAACTTAGCTCCAATTAAGAACAAAAAATTAAGTAGTAAGTGTATATAGATAATTGAACCAGAAAACTCTAATAATGTGTTAAATTCAAATTTTCTAATAAAAAAAGTAGTAATTAATAAAATTGTTGCTAGTATATTGGCACCGATTACAATATTTACTACATCTCTAAAACCTGTATATCTTACAACACCTTTATGAGAACCAACTAGCAGAAAACTGATAATAGCCGATACAGCAACAAAAGGTATTTGTTTGATAACTCCAATTAAATTAAAATCAATTTTGAAGTTATGACGTATAATGTAAGAAACTACGAAAGTGAATAGCACAAGTACAACATCAAACAAAAGGACTAGCCATTTTGATGCATATTTTCGTGATATTTTTTTTAATAACTCACTTATCATAATCTAAAAATAAGATTTTATTATTGAAATGATTTTATCTAACTCATTTTCAGCTAAATTGGAACCACTAGGTAAACATATACCTCGCTCAAAAAGGCCATCAGAAACTCCATTTAAAAAGCTTACAGAATCTTTAAATATTGGTTGTTGATGCATTGGTTTCCATAGAGGTCTTGATTCAATATTTTCACTTTCTAAAAGCAACCTTAGATCTTCCCTAACTTTAAAATTTGGCAATAAGATGCAAGTTAGCCATCTATTTGAAAAACAGTCTTTAGGTTCTTCTAAAAATGTAATACCCTTAATATCTGAAAGCTTGCTTTTATAATACTCAAAATTTGCTCTACGTTTTGCCACAAATTTATCTAAAACTGTCATTTGACCTCTACCAATACCTGCTAGTACATTTGACATTCTATAGTTATAGCCAATATTTGAATGCAAATATGAGATATCCTTGTCGCGTGCTTGAGTAGCTAAAAAAACAGCTTTGTCTTTTTTAATCTTATTTTTTGTGATTAAAGCTCCTCCTCCAGAAGTAGTTATTATTTTATTGCCGTTAAAGGATAAAATTGAGATATCTCCAAATGTACCACACTTACTGTTTTTATATGAGCTACCTAGAGCTTCGGCAGAATCTTCAATAATAGGAATTTTATATGCATTCCCAATGGCTGTAATTTTTTCAATATTATAGGGCATACCATATAGTTGGACAGCAATAATTGCTTTTGGCTTCTTGCCTTTGCTTATTCTGTCTTTTATTGCTATTTCAAGTTGTTCAGGACACAAATTCCAAGTTTCATTTTCGCTATCAATAAAAATTGGAGTTGCACCTTGATATACTATTGGATTTGCAGATGCCGAGAACGTGAAGCTTTGGCAAATAACTTCATCACCATGCTTAACATTTAATAATATTAATGCTAAATGAATGGCTGCTGTTCCAGAACTAAGAGTAGCAACATGACTTCCTTCACTAAGATATGATTCTAAATCTTTTTCAAACCCAGAAACATTTGGTCCTAAAGGAGCAATCCAATTAGAATCAAAGGCCTCATTAACAAATTCTAGCTCTTTCCCACACATGTGAGGAGATGACAGCCAAATTTTTGGTTTCATAGGTTAAATTGTTTAGTAATAAAATTACCACAATTTTTATGTTATTTGAGGGATTTGGAACATAAAAATAGGTAACACTTTTCTTATATTAACTTTGAACTTTTAGTTCATTGTTTAAAAATGCTATTAACTATTCTTTTTATATTGAGGTTAAATATCAATCAATAGTTAAGGACCAACCAAATAAACACGATAAATAGCGATTTTTTACGTTGATTTTGAAAGGAGCTTAACTATGTTGATGTTTTAAAATAGTTTTATTGGTAAGGCTTGTCATTGTTTCACTACTAAATTTATAAGTTTTATTTAGCATAGCATACTCTTTAAATATAGCTTCTAGATTATTAAAATTTTCGTCCATATGTTTTCCAAAATTATGTGGATGCCACCATAAATGAAACAGCTCACCATTTTTAGCGGCATGTTTCATACTTTTTTTAATCCTTGAAATTTTGAGAGGTTCGAGAAATTTAAGCGACTTCATATATGCTCTTAAAATTCTGCTGGAAGGTAAATTTAATATACCTTTTTCGATATAGTGGTTTTCTACTTTATAGGTGTTAAAACCAGTGACATTTATATAAGTATCAAGTAACCTTAAGAATTTAAATAGATACCAACCTTTATAAAATTTGGTAGTATGTATGTTATAAATAAATGCTTTTTCTTTGCCTCTAAATGAATTTATACCATGCTTTTTACAGGCTTCCAAGTAAGGTTGATCTATTTTATTTTCAGCTTTTATCATGTTTCTTGGAAAAACAATACTTTCTAGTTTAATATCTAACGGTTTAGCTATTGCAATTGCCGATTTAATATCTTCTTCAAATTGACTAACCGTTTGCCCAGGCTCATGGCAGTAATAATGAGAAAAAGTGTGAGTTCCAATTTCATGATTTCCATTTTCCTTAATCAGTTTTATAGAAGATTTTGCAAAATGATAAGGGTCGTTGCTTTCATTTTCTCCTATAGAATTAAGTAGGGTATAAGGGGATAATTTTGAATTTGTATATGTTGGTTTTTTGTTTGGTATAAAATCTAAAAGTTCAGATTTATTTTCGGCAAATAAAAAACCTACAGTAGCAAAAGTAAGTTTAACATTATAAGCATCTGCTAAAGCTAATAGACGATTAATTACAGGCCCAACATTCTTTAGATTTTCTTTATAATCTTCAACAGACTTATGATCACGCATTCCCCAATGCAATTCAAAATCTAAAGAGATAACAAAATGACCATTATTATTGATTGATTGATTAGTTATAGACATGGATTTAATGTTTTTTGTATCAAAATTAGCTATGATTTGATAAAGCATTAATTAGGGTTTCAATATTTGCTTTTGAGTTCAAACTAATTACTGTACTCAGTGAGTTTTCAAAACTTAAAGGAAATTTTAATACCTTTTTAAGTCCAATTGAATTAGGTTTATTTAAAATTTTCCCTGATGCCAAAGGGCGTATCGAAATAAATTTATTTTTATGTGCTATATCAACATAGTCTAATTCTAATATATTTAAATACGAAATGATACCATCTACTTCACTAATTTTTTTTAAAACTTCTTCTGCAAAAACAACAGAGTATGGAAAAGAATAAACAGTTTCAATTTTACCTTCTTGTTTTAATGTTCCTAAAACCTCGTTTATTTCATTGGTATTTTCATTAATTACCTTTAAGCGGTCAATATCATTAATTGGAGTTGATCTAACTAGCCATTGTAAAACTTCAATTCTATCTTTCTTTAATGTCTTTAAATAATTATCAACTCCAGTAATTAATCTTTCTGATGAAAACTTTGATTCACCAAAATGAGGAGCAGCAAGTTTAGCAATATGCTTAATTTTTTGAATGTTTTTTGATTTAGCAAGTCCTTCTGTATATAAATTATAACTTTCATATTCACTTGACGAATGATGGGTGTCAATGCCGTTATCAAAACAAGTATCAATGATATCAGTAACTTCATTTGGCATCAATGATTTTTCAAGAAAACGCATGGTTCCAAGGGTGATTTCACTAATGGAAGTATTTATTGATAATTTATTTTGCTTTATGATTTTCATTTTATTCTTGTTATTAAAATATGAAGATTATTAAACGGTTTCTTATTATATTTAACAGAAGTTTCAGGTTTTTATAAAGTTCCGAAGGACTAATTTTTACCGTTGAACGCAGTTACTTGAGTGTTTGTTGAAATATTTACATCTGTAGGTTTTACCACCTTTAAAATGGTTTTAACTAAAATAGAAAAATCTAAATTAAAACTTTGATTATCAACATAAAACAAATCAAGTTTAAATTTTTCACCCCAAGAAATATTATTTCTACCGTTTATTTGTGCCCATCCAGTTATTCCTGGTTTTACATTGTGCCTATCTTTTTGTCTATTAGTGTATAAATCAATATATCTGGCATGAAATGGTCTTGGTCCAATTAAACTCATGTCTCCTTTTAAGACATTTATAAGTTGTGGTAATTCATCAATTGAGTATTTTCTTAACAATTTACCCAGTTTAGTAATTCGCATATTATCTGGCAATAAATTACCTTGATTATCTCTTTTATCATTCATTGTTTTAAACTTTATAATGTTAAAAACAGAACATTTAAATCCTCCACGTGCTTGTGTGAAAAAGGGATTAGTTTTATTTAATATGATTAAAGCTATACTGATAAAAATAAAAATTGGTGATAGTAATAACATCCCAATTAATGATGCAATTATATCCAAAGGTCTTTTTAAATATTTTAGATACATGCTAATTTAGGCTTTGATATTCTTTTAATAGGGCATTCCAAACAATTTTTTGTTGGTAATTGTTTACAATCTTTGATCTTGACATGTTAGCCATCTTAATTCTTTCTTCAGGATGGTTTATCATAAACTCCATAGCCTTAAAAAGTGCCTCTTCATTTTTTGGTGGAATAATCATACCATTCATTTCATTTTCAACAATTTCATTGCACCCATTTATATCTGTAACAATACTAGCTAAGCCCATAGAACCTGCCTGCATTACCACATTAGGAAACCCTTCTCTATAGCTCGGAAAAGCTAGTACATCTGCAATAGCAAAATAAGGTCTAACATCTTTTTGATAGCCAACATGGTTAATTGAATTATGATTTTTAATTAATTCATAAGTTTCGGGTGCTAATGGGTTTAAATGATCCTCATAAGGGCCAACTAGGAGCAGTTTTGTTCTTGGATACTCAGAATTAAGCTTATTGAAGGTGTTTACCAATTCATTCATTCCTTTGTCTTTAACAATCCTACCAATAAATACAAAAACAAAATCATCTTTGCCAAATTTCAAACTTTTTTTAAGTTCTAATTTTTGAGAATCATCAAATAAATTTGGATCAAAATGATCAGTATTAACTCCGTTAGTACTTCCTTTTTCTATAACTTTTAATTTTGATTCTTTTGTGAATTTATTTTTTATTATAATATCCTTCATTGCAAATGAATTAGGATAAATTTTGGTTGCACACGCATAAGTTATTTTTTCTACAGTACTTAATAATAACCTTTTAGGGCCAGTAGTTATAAGTAATGGCAATCCTGCAATGGTATGAAAACGATGTGGTACACCAGCAAACTTAGCTGCTATCATTCCTAAAGTGCCAGCTTTTGGAGTATGAGTATGCACAATAAATGGTTTTTCTTTTTTAAAAAGCTTATATAATTGGTATAAGGATTTTAAATCCTTAAAGGGAGTTATTATACGTGACATAGTTAATGCCTTGGTCTTAACTCCTTCATTTATAGCTACATCATCAAATGTGCCTCCACCTGAAGACACCGCTAAAACATCAAAATATTGGTCCATAAACCTAAGTTGACCTTTTAGTAATGTTGTAAGCGCCATGGAAACAGTTGTAATTCTAATGAGCTTTTTTTTCATTAGTTATTCCATTTTACACCAGTTTTCCAGATAGATCTGTCATTTGTTTTACTAGCTTTATAAGAGTTTCTACCATGTAATACTGGTGAATCATGCCATGCCAAACCTTCACCTGGAAGCAATAACACTTTTTCCATCAAATAAGTATTGGCAACTTGATTTTGTAAAAAGTCATGAAATCGTTGATTAAGTTTTTTGTGCTCATCAGTTTCATTTTTATCTATACAAAAGTAATTGAAGTTGAAATTTATTTCGCCTTCAGGGCTTATGTCAATAATTTTTTCCGTTCGAGAATTGTTAGCTTTTGAATATGTTATATATTCTGTTGTTAATTCCTTTAAAAATTCTTCATCATAATTTTTAAGATAATCAATTAAAACAGGACCATCTACAAAGGTTGTTTCTCCACCTTCTTCTGCTACATTCACGCAATAAAAGAATCTAACACCTCCAGTAAATCTGTAAGATTCATCTGTATGCAAAGGTTGTGCGTTTTTGCTGTGACGGAAAGCAGCCATATCTGGTATGTCGTGATCATACTGGATTTCCATCCATTTTTCGCCTGTTTCTACACCTCCTTTTGTAAAATCTTCTCTAATTAAATTGATTTCTCCAATTTGTTCAGTTACAGTATCATAAAATTTACGTAAATCATTAAGATACCATTCTGGTGTTACCCTAACTACTTTATATTCACTAAGAGCTTCTTTAATTTGTTTACCTACAATGATTGGGTCATTGGTGCGTAATTTTAAATGCTTGTAAAATTTCATAAGTTTAAATTTTCAGGTTAATATAAAAATATTTAGTGTTTTGGTAGCCTTTTAAAAAGCATCCCAAATATAGTTATGTTGGTAATTTTTTGCAATTATTTTTGTTGTATTCGATGAAATTCTTATAAGTTCAGATAAATAGCGCATAGAATGCACTATAGCGTTAATTATTGCATTTTTCTAATTAGTAGGATTGTTAAAACGTTGATGTTGTGCCTGATAATTTATTGCATCTATTATTTTAGTAACAATTTAAAGCAAACTCATTTTGCCAGTTTGAAGCACAGTGTTCGGAAAACTTTTTCTGTAGTTGAGCTTGGAAAGACTAAAACGTGAGAAATAGAAACATAAGGTTTTATGGTCTTGGATGATTGGGAATTAAATTTGATTAAGCATTGAATCGATGAAATTACTAATTGATCTTGATTCAATATAAGCGTTAAAATATAAGCTCCTATTATCTTTATTATTCATAAGTGCTTTTTCCATAATAGCGCTTAATGTATTGACGTCATTTGGCTCACATTTAAAAATCCCATTAATATTAGCAATCTCTCCTGCGCATATAGTACTGACTACATTATTATTTTGAGACATCATTTGTAATAATACATTGGGAAATCCTTCAATTCTAGAGGAAACCACACAAAGCTTAGCTTTATTAAATATTGGATATACATTTTTCACATAACCATATAGAATGACACGATTTTCCAAGTGAAGACGATGTATTTGATTTGCTAATTTTTGATGTTCTTCGACTTCACCAACCCCAAGAATTATCAGTTTTAAAGCTGTATTCTCTAATTGACTAAAGGCTTCAATAAGAATATCAAATCCTTTTTCAGGAATTAAACGGCCTGCAGCAACTATAAAATCATCAATTTCAAAATTGATGACTTCATTAGCTTTTGTATTTATTTCATCAAGGTTTACAGGATTTGGTATCACTACAATAGTGTTTTTTTTCTTTAACCAAGGTAAAGCTTCTAAGAGTTGTTGCTTCATTAAATCCGTTTGGCAAATAATTAAATCTGCTTGTCTATAACCAATCACATAAGCCGTTTTGTAGAGTAGGAGTTTAAAGCCGTTGAAGCGTAAAAAAATTGATGTCGATTCTCTTAACACTAATTTGGTATGATTTAAGATTTTAAAAAATTTTAAAAAGCCAAGAAGTCCATTTATTAATGATTGAGAACTTATTGCATGCTTTATGTTATTTGACTTTTTTAAAGTTCTTATATATTTTGCGGCACTAAAAAACCCCTTATAAACAGAAGTGTTATCTAGATATACAATAGTGCATTTGTCTTCAAGAGATTCCCAGCCATGATGTTTCTTTTTTATTAAAAATACAACGGCACAGTTTTTTCCTTGCTCAATAAAAAAATTGATGATTGTAAATAATACTTGTTGTGCACCTCCACCAATTAAATCTGAAGGAAGTACAAAAAGCCAATCTATGTTATTTTTATTTTTGCTCACTTTTTAATGAGATTAGTGAATAGGTCTTCGTATTTTGAAAGTATATACTCTTTGCTAAATTTACTCGTAACTGAAGTGATAATTTGGTTTTTATCTAGAGGAAACTTGACGAGTTCGATTAGTTTTTCTTTTAAATCAAGTTCTGAATTAACTAAAAACCCATTTACGCCTTGCTTTACAATTTCCGATGTACCGCCAGGGCAATTACAAGCTATTACAGGTGTTCCAGCTACACAGCTTTCTAAAAGGGCATTTGGAAACCCTTCTGCATACGACCCTTGTATAAAGGCAGAGCTATTTCTTAAATATTTTTCTACGTTGTCAGTGAAATCAATCCATGTCACTTTATCATTTAGCTGTAATGCTTCCACCTTATCTCTAATAATCTGTTTATGTGGGCCAGTTCCAATAATGGTATATCTGAAATCGAAATCCAACAAACTTAGGGCCTCTAAAACTCTAGAGTGACCTTTTTCATTATGCAATCGTCCAACAGTAATATAATGTGGAATGCTGTTTTGATTATTCTCTTCATCCGATGAGAATTCCGATGTAATGGGATTGTTTATAATATGAATTTTATTAGAAGTCTTTGGACGCAATTCAGCTAACTCGTCTGCCATGTCTTTTGATTGGCAAATAATAGCGTCTAAAAGCCTATAGCTTATAGTGTAAAGCGTCTTAACTCCAAGGGGCATTTGTGTATTATGATATTTTTTGGTAATTTTTTTAATATTAGCCTCCCGTGCAACAAATTTTATCTCCCTATACCATAATGATTGAATTGCAGTTACAGCAGTAAGATGCTCAATAGAAGTCATTACTATTTGTGGACTTATAGATTTTAGCTTTGAAAAAATTCCGGTAACACCATCTAAAACACGCCTTTTATTTAAAAAATGAGTTTCAATGTCTGCTATTGAAAAGGCAGCGTCTTTTTCAAATCCAACAATTAATAGTGCAGGCGAGAACTTATTTTTATCTAGGTTTTGAGCAATGAAAGAGACAACGCGCTCTGCACCTCCAGCTCTTAGTGATGGTAAAATGAATAAGATTTTGATTTTAGATTGTTTCATTCATTTTATCGTATTGAGTATCCTTTTGAGTTTAATTCAAGCCACTGTTTTAATACTAATAATCTCCAAATTAATGGATAACGATTCCATTTACCATTCATATGTTCGTTAATCATTTCTTTTATTTTGCCTTTATTAATTCCGGGAATAATACTTAAACCTTCATCATTTAGTTCATCTAAAACAAACTCTTTCAAGTCATTTTTAAACCATTCTTTAAATGGCATTGTAAAACCAGCTTTTGGCCTGTTAAAAATATGTTTAGGGACATAATCATAAAGCAATTCTTTAAGAATATACTTCATAGTTCCTTTATGATATTTATAGTCTGTTGGAAGATATCTTGCAAACTCCACAATACGATAATCTTGTAAAGGGGCTCTTACTTCAAGCGAATATGCCATTGAGGCACGATCTACTTTGGTGTTTATATCCCAATTTAAATACGTTTTAATATCGAAATCAGAAACTCTTTCATAAATATTTTTAGAGTTATGAAATAAATATTTTAACTCATCAAAGTCTGCATGACTTGAAAATTTATTTTCTAACCAAGCAGGAGTAGGACCATACATTGTGCTTAAATAAGCATTATTCAAATCATTATTTTTAATGACTCTACCTATAGTTTTTAGCTTGTAATGAGGAAGTGCATTTAGTGTTGATGCTGCTAATAACCTTAAAGGTTTTGGTAGTTTATATATTTTACTCATATATCTCACCCAATTATATCTGTGATAACCAATAAAACTTTCATCACCAGCATCACCAGAAAGTGCTACAGTTACTTGTTGCCGTGTATATTTGGAAAGTAGCATGGATGGAATGGCAGAAGAATCAGCAAAAGGCTCATCATAATATTGACTAAGATTTTGGATGAGATCAATGCCCTCCTTATAATCACATTCAATAACATGATGATCTGTTTGTAAATGATCTGCTACTTGTTGTGCATACACACTTTCATCAAATCCTTTTTCATTAAATTTTACACTAAAAGTTTTTACTTTCTTAGATGAAGTTTTTGTGGCCAATGCAGTTATAAGTGAAGAATCAATGCCACCAGATAGAAATACACCAACTGGAACATCTGCAAAAAGTCTCCCTTTAACGGCATCAGATAATAAAGTGTTCAGTTCTTGTTTGGCATCACTAAAAGAGCCAGTGAATTTATTTTTACACAAATAATCGATATCCCAATATTGTTTTTCATTGAGCTCACCAGTATTCAAATTAAAATTAAAACTATAGCCAGGCTTTAATTTTTTAATTTCATTGAATATAGAATGAGGATCAGGCACAACTCCCCAGGCTAAAAAATAATTTATCGATTTTGAAGAAATGGTTAAATTATCATGATGTAGTTGTATTGATGATAACTGACTTGCAAATTCAAATTTTTTGCCGTTATGATAAAAATAAAATGGTTTTTGACCAAGTCTATCTCTAGCACCAAAAAATAATTGCTTTTTAACGTCATAGATTACAAATGCAAACATGCCATTGAAATAAGACACACAATCTTCACCATACTCTAAATAAGCAGCACAAACAACTTCTGTATCGCTTGTAGTATTAAAGGCATAGCCCAATTTTTGCAACGTTTTTTTTATTTCTTTAAAGTTATAGATTTCGCCATTGAATACTAAATGTACAATATCATTGTAGAAAAAGGGTTGGTTGGATCTTGGGTCTAAATCAATAATTGACAGTCTGTTATGACCAAAAGTGACAAAATTATTATTATCCTTTTTGATTATTCTGACACCCATTTGGTCAGGTCCTCTAAAAGCGGTACGATTGAGTTTTTCTTTTACTTGATTTTCGTTATAATGAAGGGTTGTTCCATAAATACCACACATAATAATATACTATTTGATTTCAGTTTTAATTCGAAAATAATTAAAAAAATATTTTATGTTCTCAAAATTTCTATAATTAATTTTCATAATTCAATTAATGCTTTTTATCACTTCATTACTTTCTTCTACATTTTCGTTCAACTTTAAGTACAGAAATATAGTTATAAAAATATAGTGAAAAATCCAAAAAAATGTATGAGAAACAAGCAAAAACGTGGCAATAACTATGGCTAGTAAAAAATAATGAAGTTTTGATTTGTAACAATTAAACCCCTTTAATAATAAATTTATTGCAATCCATATTAGTATTAAAAAGGGCAGAAAACCAGCTTCTCCAAGAACTAACAGGTAGGTATTATGAACTCCAGAACCTAAGTTGTTATGCTCGCCTATTTTCTTGTATCCATTTCCAACGAACGGTTTGCTTAAAATAATGTCATAGTATGATGCCCAAGTTTCGTCCCTAGAATTATTTGTTAAGGATCCTGTTCGTAAATTTTCATTATTGCTAAATATGCTTTGTAAAGCTTCAAATCTATCTGCATTTAATTTAAAACTACTTGATGAAAAACTAATTATAAATATTAAAACCACAGCACTTATTAGTGGAGCAATTAAATTCTTTTTGTTTACAATAACAGAAATTAAATTTAATAAGAACCAAATGGAAATAAAATAGCGTGATAAAGTTATGATGCCTGCCAATGAAAAAATTAACTGACCAATTAGTTTTAATTTTGGATTTTTTATTCCAAAGCTTAGACTAAAACCTACTAAACATATAACACCAGCTGGATTTGGGTTTAAATACAAACCACTATACCTTCCATACGAAGCTCCAAAACGAAAATCAATTGTAGAGAAAAACAAAGCATGGAAAATAATGCTTAATGCACCAAAAATTAAGATAATATATATTTCTTTTAATGTTGTATTTTTTAATACTTCAGCACCACAAATAACAACCAATATAAATTTAGCAAAATCAATGAAATAATAAGTTGTATCCACTCCATCATAGTTAAGTCCAGCTATAGTAAAATAACTAAACCCTAATAACAAAAAGGGAAGTAATGGCCTACTTTTTTTATCAACCAAAAAATAATAAAGCATCAATAATGCTATGGACAAATAACTCAAAATTGCCCCAACACTTTCATTTACATAAGCTAGAGCAAAAGAAGGTATCGACAACAATATCAATATTAATATAGTATATTTTAAAAACTTCATTGGTTAGGAGGTTAAGTGATTATTTTCATTAATAGTATATTTCAATAATATTAAAAACCTTATAATCACTATAAATGTAGTGCTTATAGCTATTCCATAAATACCATAAAATCTCATAAATATAATATCTAAAATAATATTTAAGATAACTGCAATAAAAGAAACAACCGCCATAAAATTGTTTTTATTAATACTGGTTAAGAAATTAACAATCACCATACCTGATATTGTAAAAGGAGCATAGATTAAAAAAATTATTTGTATTTTAGAAACAATTGCTGTATCCTCTGAAGTAAATGAATTACGCTCAAAGAGAAGTTCTATTAAAGAACTTGAAAAAAAGATAACTATTGTTGCAATTATAGTACTTATTAAAAATAATTTTTTTAATATCATGAATAGTTTTTCAAATGCATTCTTTTTATTTTCTATAGCCAATTTAGAGAAATATGGCAATATCACATTATTCATAGATATGATAATTATTCCAGTAAGGAAAGCAGGCACCTTTAATCCGTAATTTAAAGCTGCTATTGAACCAATAGCTAATTGAGCTGCAAAATATTGATCTGTAACCGGAATTAAACCAGTAAGAAAACCAGAGGATACCTTAGCCGGAATTTGAGCAAACATGAGCTTGGTGTTTTCGCTTTTAAAATTAGGTTTATCGAGAATTATTATTCTTTTTTTTATCGATATAATTAATAAAAACATAAAAGTTAAAGTAGTACCTACCAATGTACCAATTGCTAATACTTTCTCTTGTAAAGAGTCCTTCAAAACAAACAAACAAAATAAAACAGAAATAGGTAAAAACACACCGCTAATAGTAGAGAGTCTAAATTCATCATGAATATTTAATAGTCCTGTTAATAAACTTGAGAAGCCCCATAACAAGATACAAGGTACTACATAATAAAACTGAGTTTTAATTAAATCATAATATGATTTTGTATGACCTTCAAAAAATGTTTCAATATAAGTATCTGTAAATAATACAGCAATTATTGTAAATAGAGATGCAACACCTAAAGTTATTAAAAAACCGTTGGATTGAAAGGTGCCTATTTTATTGCTAGTTTTAGATTCCCTAACATAGTTTGGAATAAATACATTCCTAAATGCACCTAAAAAGACAGTGCTTATAAAACCAGGTATTAATATTGCTATATAAAAAGTATCCAGTAATTCTGATAATCCAAATGTAGAGGCTATAACAGTTTCTTTAAAAAATCCCAGTACTTTAATAAGTAGGGTAATGACTCCTACCATAATAATATTTTGCATAACAGGTGATTTTAAAGCACCTAACAGCTTGAAAATTTGTGTTTTGATTTTCAAAAATTTCATTATTAATTATATTAAATGATTAATTAATGAATCCCATTGAAGAATAACTGTGTCAACATCAAATTGTTTTGTTGTTGACATAGCATTTTTACCAAATGTATTTTGTAAGTTTTTATCTGATATAAGCTTAGTTAAACAGTTTTCTAATTTTTTCTGATTATTTATAGGTATAAGAAAACCATTTTCTCCATTTTCAATAAGTTTAGATGGTCCTGTTGGACAATCTGTTGAAATACATGGTAAACCAAAATGCATCGCTTCTATTAAAGCATTAGGAAAACCTTCAAAGAGTGATGTGAATGCAAAAATTGTAGCAGAATTGTAATATAATGATATGTCTTTAGTGAGGCCTAGAAGAATAACTTTATTTTGTAATTTTAAAGAACGAATAAGTGCCTCATATTCTTTTCTTTTCCCTCCTTCTCCTATGATTATTAATTTCCAATTATCATTATCAATATTGGCAAAAGCTTTTATAAGTACATCTTGAGCTTTCTGACTTGTTAAACTTCCAACATTAAGGATAACATTCTCTTTTATACTGTTTGAATTACGTGATTTAGTCAGTTCTTTGGCAATAGGATTAGGTAATATTACTATCTTTTCTTCAGCTATAATCGAAGAGAAATAATTCTTAATCTCTTCTGTTTGTACTACTAAAAAATTGGCTTTTTTGTATAACAACTTCCTTAGGTATCTTCGTGTTTTTGAAGTTCTATTTGTATTTGGAAAATTCCTTTCGCTGATAATACAAGGAATGTTCCTTAACATTGTAGCAATAATTGAAAGAATGTTTGAACTAGTAATAAAACTGATAACTAAATCTGGTTTTTCCTGCTTTAAATAAAATAAAATTTTCTTTAATAATAAACAATTTAATTTTATTGCATCAAAGATATTTTTGCTAGGAATAATATTTTCAATACAATATAATGTTTTCACATCCTTATGAAGTGCATAAAAAATCTCACTTTTGTTCAAAGTAATAATACAAACGTTATATTTTGTACTAAAATCATTTGCCAAAGTTGAAATTACCCTCTCAGCTCCACCTGCTGCTAGGTTTGGTAAAATAAAAAATATTTTTTTCTTTTTCATCAATATTTTTATGATTGGAAATCCATTTGAATATTTGCCTTACTATTTTATATCTAGGTTATCTAGCTCGCTTACTTTTTTCATTTCTTTATAGATAAAATCTGTTTTATTTTCAACTGTTAATAACCCTTTTTCAATTAACTCATTAAACCATAAAGAAAAAACTTCGGCACCTTTATAATTTAGATGACCAAAATCTCCATATTCATCATCTTCAAGAGGGAATTTATCAAAATCCAGAAAATCCAGATTTTCGAATTTTTGCTTTTTTATCCTTAATAGTTCTTTCTCATTTTCTTTTGAATAATATTTATGTTGAGGACTTCTTATTAAAAAGACTTTAACATTATTAATGTTACAATAATTAATAATTTTTTCAAGATAGTTTAAGTTTTCAATGGATATTCCCTGTACTTTTGGTGTGTCATGAATATTATTATTATTATTTCGTTCTTTGATTAACTTTGCGACATCACTCTTTATTAATCTGTCGTATCCTCCATATCTTTGATTAATTTTGAAATCAAGAGATGCTATTCGAACTAAATTATTACGAGTTGAAGTCGAAACAACATTTGGAAAATCTTGTGGGTTTTTGTTATATAAGTATAGCATATCCTCTTTTCCCATAAAAGATGAATGCCAAGGGAAAAATGCGTTCATTTTTTCGTAGCCCCAAATCCATTGATCCATTTTCTTTCTTATTTGATTATTTGTGTATTCTATAAAAACTGCATTAATATTATTGTTTGGAATGATTTCTTTAACTTTCTGATAAGTAAAAAAGTACGATTCTCCAGAACTAGAAAGGTTTTTAAAACTTACTATTAAATTATCATTAAATGCAGTCTCTGGATGTGAATGTCCCAAAATCAAGTATTTGTTTTTCTCAGAAATATTAAAATCTGAAGCGTGTTTCATTATAAAATGAATTAAAAAAACAAAAGATAATATTCCTATAGAAAAGGTAAAAAGTATTAATACAGTTTTATTTATAAAAGTCCTCATAGTTAAAATTGAAAATATATAAATTGTTGTTCTTTACCTAAAAACATAAATATGAAAAAAGTAATACTGAAATAAAATGAAAGACGAAGGTATTTGTTCCAACGAAAACCAATCTTTTCTAATGCATATTGAGATAACCTACCATTCCATTCAATAATAATACACAAGATTATCATTATAATAACTTGTACTGTATATAATCTTGAGATATTTAATTCTGGAAAATCAAATATTGAATGCGAAAATATAGTTGACAAGTATGATAGAGCGTGACCCATATTCTCTGCTCTAAAAAATATCCAAGCCAAAACAGTCAAACTAAATGTAATTCCTATTTGATACAATTCCTTAAAAGACGGTAAATATTTTCCTTGAGCAACTGTATCTGTATTAGTCCTATTTTTATTAAGTAAAAGTAATGGTAAAAAATACATAGCGTTTAATGCTCCCCATACTATAAAAGTCCAATTCGCTCCGTGCCAAAACCCGCTTACAATAAATATAATGAATGTATTTCTAACTTTCATCCAAGTTCCACCGCGACTACCACCTAATGGAATGTATAGATAATCCCTAAACCACGTTGATAAGGAAATATGCCAACGTCTCCAGAATTCTGCTATATCTCTTGAAAAATAAGGAAATGCAAAGTTTTGTTTTAGGTCAAACCCAAAAAGTCTTGATGTTCCAATCGCTATATCTGAATAGCCAGAGAAATCTCCATAAATTTGGAATGTAAAAAATAGTACTCCAAGAACTAATGTGCTTCCAGAATAGTCAGCAGAATTATTAAATATTTCATTCGCTATCTGTGCTGAATTGTCAGCAATTACAATTTTTTTGAATAGTCCCCATAAAATTTGCCTTAATCCATCTACTGCTTTACTATATTCAAAAACTCGTTTTTTATAAAATTGTGGTAATAAATTTGTTGCTCTTTCAATTGGGCCAGCAACTAATTGTGGAAAGAAACTTACAAAGGCAGAAAATGCAACAAAGTCTTTTGTTGGTTCAAGTTTTCTTTTGTAAACATCAATGGTATAACTCAAAGTTTGGAATGTATAAAAACTAATTCCAACAGGCAGAATAATATTTAATGAGCTTGCTTGTATTTCTGTTCCAAAAAATGAAAAGGCAGTAACAAAGTTATCAAGGAAGAAGTTATAATATTTGAAAAATCCTAAGAACCCAAGATTGACTAAAATACTAGTCCAAAGTAACACTTTTCTTTTAGACGTATTTCCCTCTGTTAGTAATCTACGACCAACGAAAAAATCTATAACTGTACTAAATATGATTAACGATAAAAATCGCCAATCCCACCAGCCATAAAACGTATAACTCGCAACTACAATTAACAAATTTTGGAGCTTTAGGTTTTTATATGTTACAAACCAGTATAAGAGGAATACGATTGGTAAAAATATTGCAAAATCTATCGAGTTAAAAAGCATTTGTTTTCTGTTCTTTAGATGTTTGTAATTCTATTTTGTTGTATCACTACTCTAAGTTTATTTATAATAATAATTTATCCCCTAATTTTTTATCCCATTCTTCAGGAAGTATAGGGCGATTTCCTCCATCATGATGAAATGTCATTTCTCCAAAAAATAGAATTCCATCTACATCATACCAGTCAACTCTAACATAACGAAAACCTGCTGAAAGTTTTTCAGATAGCTCAATCATTTTATCTAATGTTTCAGGTTTTTCTACTTCTTTATCGCTAGGGTTGGTAAGTTTTCCACCGCTTTTTACAGAAGACCAACTATAAGGTTCTCTTTGCCATTTAGTATTGTACCAATTTCTATAGGAGTTGTCAGAGTGTCTATCAATATCTACCTGTATCATTTGCACTTTTCCATTAAAGCAATGAATCTTATAGTCATAAGGAATATTACCATCTTTATTTGTTAAAAGTTTTTCAACTATAATGCATGGTTCAATATTTTTATATTGCCATTCTTTTTTACCGTAATAATAATTATGTTTTAATCGTTTTTTTAATGACGCTCTAACTGACACCCAATCTATATCATTTTTATTTTTCACAAAAACACCACCACTACTATCGTGATTTGCCTTTATGATACACGGAATATTTGGTAGATTATCAGGCTTAATATTTTTTGGATATTTAGTCATATAAAACAAAGGAACAAGGTATTCATCACCAATTTTAGAAGACACATAATCTCTCACAGCGTATTTGTCTGCACATTGTGTGTGAAGAGGTGTTCTATCATTCAGTTTTAACCAAATAATTTTTTCATTAAGAGTTTCAGGGTTTTCTAAATTAATATCTCTATTAAAAACTTTTCTAAACTTTTTTTTAAGAAATGCTTTTTCAGAAATTACTCTATTTAAATAAAAAGTATTTAACCTTATCAATAAATGAATGATATGATGACCTAAAAAGGTATTATGATATAGGTATTTAAGAATTTTTTTCATTTATAAATAATAATCTTCTAATTGGTTAATTTCTAGCAAAAGTAAATACTTTTGCTATTACATTTTAACAAGGTTCTTTGAGCTTTTTCAAATCTACTTAATTAGTCAAAACGATAATATTATAACTATAGTTATTTTTTTCTTTTATGGAAAATTTGAAACAAATAAACGTTATGTTTATTTGATTTAAGCAATAAGTAAAAAAAGTACCAAACAATAAAGCTTAAAGTTATCATTTCTCCACCATCTTCGATTAAAATTAAAATTAAATGAGAATAACGATTGTATTCTACTAATTGATCTATCATATCCATTGCAACACCAAAGAACAAGAATAAAGCAAATAATAAGCCTAGGTCAATGTTGATTTTTCTATACTTTTCATTCCCTTTTAAGTAGCCAAAAACTAGAAAGAATAATAAAATTGACCCAAAAAAGGCGACGTATGTGAGTTCTCCTAGATCATGAGCTCGTAAACCAAACATTGGGCTATAATTAAACTTTGCAACTGCCCAAGTGCCAAAGCTTTCATGGAATCGAAAAGCATCGTCCAATAATAATAATATAAAGAGTAAAAGCCATGCTATATATCCAATACCTTGCTTTTTTAAAATGAAATAGATTAATATAAGAATTACAATAAAATATTTAAAGTATTGAAACATCTCTGGATAACCATTGTCGTTATTAATCATAAATAAATCTGCTAACGACCAGTCAAATTGAATTCTAATATAGATAAGATATATTAATAGCACATGTGTAAATATTAATAATAAATCTAAACTTATCAGTAGGATAAGAATTTGGTTAGTCCTTCTTTGATTAAAATGGGATCTAAAAAAATTAAAATTCATACAATAATTATTTCATTAAAAAATGTCAAATTTTATTAAAACTGAGAACAAAAAATCTATTCCTGCTTTTGAAAATTTAGTTGCTAATAAAGATAAAATGGCAATTTAGACTTTTTTTTCAAAACAAATTAAACAAATAATAAGTTTAGATAAAAGGGAAAATACTAGGTTATAAAGGTTTAGCTTATTCAGTTTACCTGTTTAAATTACCATTTATATTTAGCTATTTACTGTTCAAATTTGCTAAAATTTCGTTTTTATAATTTTTAAACATCCAAGTTTAATTTTTATTCGTATATAATAACTTTGAAGAATGCGTTTCAGCTGAATTTATAATTGATTTTTAATCGACTAAAAGTAAAAAAAAACTTTAAAAAGTATATTATTGTAAGAATAATAATACATTAAATAAGCGTTTAATCGAAAATAGATAAAAAGAAGGTGTTGTTAGGAATATTTTCTTTTTGTTTGAATTAATGAAAAAGACCCCAAGCTTTTTCGTTACAAAAACTTAACCTACAAATATGAACACTATTGCATATACCTGCTTATTGCAAAAGGGTAGAACTTTATTTTATAAATGCAGATTTGTATTTATTTATCTATTTATTGCCATAGCCTTAACTCAAAACACTAGAAGCCAAACCCTAGCTTTTCCAGAAGCCAATGGTTTTGGAAGAAATGCTACTGGTGGTCGTGGTGGCTCGGTTATAAAAGTTACTAATCTTAATAATAGTGGAGCAGGAAGTTTAAGAGACGCAGTAACAACAGTAGGAACTAAAACAATAGTTTTTGAGGTTGGTGGAACTATAAATTTATCATTTAATCTTACTATTAACGCTAATACTACTATAGCTGGACAAACCGCTCCTGGTGATGGGATTCTAATTAAAGGAGGTAAAATTGAAATTAACGAATCAAACGTAATTATAAGATATCTAAGAATGCGACCTAATGGAGTTGGTGGTGATGCCATTTCTATAACAGCAGAGGATGGAACAATAGTTGAAAATGTAATTATAGATCACTGCTCTATGAGTTGGGCTAGTGATGAAAATATAAATATTAGAACAATTGGAGGTGGAGCTAGTACAGCAATTGCAAGAAATATAACTATTCAAAATTGTTTAGTAGGTGAGGCACCTTATGCAATGTTAGTAGGTGGTGGAAGAACCCATAATGTTACAGTTTATAATAATTTATTTGCGTTAAATCAAGATAGACATATTAGAAGTCAAGGAAGTGTATATCTTGGTAATACTTATTTTGATTTTGAACAAATAAATAATATAAATTATGGATTTGATAGCAATAGTAACTTCACTTACGGACATAAGATGTCTGCAATAAATAACCATTGGGTTCCTTCAACAGAAGTTACTGATGATACTATTGATTTATATAAAACATTACCCGAATTTGGAGGGGTTTTAGCTGATACAGATGCTTATATAGCTGGAAACACTGTGCCAACAGGACATAATGAATATGAAAATGAACTAAATCCATATATTTCAGGAACGCCTTATGCTTCAACAGGAATCATACCAGTTGCAGCTGTTGATATAGAAACAACTTTATTATCTCATGTAGGCGCGAGTTTCCCTACGAGGGATGCAGTAGATACTAGATTAATAGCTCATTATAATGCAAATGATGGCTCATTAAATGAAACACGCACTTTTCCAACTATAGTAGGAGGAACAGCACCAATCGATACAGATGATGATGGTATGCCAGATACATGGGAAACCGAATATGGGCTCGATATAAATGATCCAACAGATAGAAATGTTGTTCAGTCAGACGGCTATACAAATCTTGAGTATTACTTAAACAATCTTTTTTTTTTAAATGATGGAGCAGTCAACGCCAACGCAGGACAGGATCAAAATATTTGCGAAGGATCTTCTGCAACCTTAACAGCTTCTGGTGGTGATACTTATTTATGGAGTACTGGAGACACTGCACAATCTATTACAGTAGTGCCAAATACAACAACAACATATTCAGTTACTGCTTTCGTTGATTCTGAATCTGATACTGACGAAGTTATTGTAAATGTTAATCAAATTCCTTCTGCAAATGCTGGAGTTGATCAAACTATATGTACAGGAGAAACTATAACCATTTCGGCATCTGGAGGAAGTTCATATTTATGGAGCACAGGAGCAACTTCTGCAACTATAAATGTATCACCAAATGCAACAATAACATATTCTGTTACAGTTTCAAATAATGGTTGTAGCGACACAGATGACATATTAGTAACAGTTAATCCAAGTCCTACTGCAAATGCAGGTAATGATGTAGCTATTTCTCAAGGAGAAACTACCATATTAACTGCTTCAGGTGGTGATGCATATATATGGAGTACAGGCGAAACAACTGAGAGTATTTCGGTAAATCCGAGCACAACAACAACGTATACTTTAATCGCTTTATTAAATGGTTGTGAAGATACAGATGATGTTATTGTTACTATAGAAACCGAACAAGTTACTGCCAATGCTGGAGCTGATGTTGGTATTTGTGAAGGTGATAGCATAACGCTTACTGCTTCTGGAGGAATCGATTATTTATGGAGCACTGGAGAAACTACCCAAAGTATTGTTGTGAATCCAAGTTCAACCACAAATTATACTGTTATTGTTTCAAATGACACATCAAATGATACAGATGATGTTACTGTAGATGTTAATCCTGTGCCTGAAGTAACTACAACTAATGATGCCACAATTTTAGAAGGAAATTATATTACTTTATCTGCCTCAGGTGCGAATAATTATGAATGGAGTAACGGTGCAACTCAGCCTAATATTGCCGTAAGCCCAAATATAACTACAACTTATGTTGTTACAGGATATATAAATGAATGCTATGATGTAAAAGATGTAACTGTTAGTGTTGTTGAGCAGGTCGTTGTAGACGCTGGAGAAGACACATCATTGTGCTTAGGAGACGAAATAACTTTAATTGCTAACGGATCTGGAGCAGAAGAATATTTATGGAATACTGGAGCTACTACTCAAAGTATTACAGTAAGTCCTGAAGAAGATACCATGTACACCGTAATGGCATCTAATTCATTGGACTCAGATGCTGATGAAATTATAGTGACTGTTAATGCTTGCCAAGAAATTATACCTGAAGATGAAGAGTTTTCGTTTAAGGCTTATATTGATTCAAGGATTTCTGATAACATTTTGAATGTTAAGCTTACAGGAATGAAAGACCAATGTTATCTATATCTGTTTGATATTTCTGGAAAACTAATACATACTGATGGGTTTGATGGTAACGATGGACAAGAAGTAATAAGAACCATTAACACAGCTGCAATTAGTGATGGTGTATATATTATCAAAGTTACAGACGTTAATAGTGAACACTCAAAAAGTATCGTAATTAGATAATTAATCCTTATTACAAGTTAATATTTTTCGAGCTTTGTTAATTACTTTTAATAAGTAGTAAACAATACTAAAGCAGATTATTTATCAAAATAATATTTTGCGAAGTTTTTAACAACATCGCTAAAATGCTTAAATATTCTACAAAACGCTATTATTTTTAAGATAATTCCTACTTTTTAGAAGCGCTTCATCGAAAACCTTTGAAATATTGTATTCCAATACACTTAAAATGACTAGTTTGTGCAAGAATTTAACCTATTTATTATCGCCACAAAACTACTCGTAATGAAATATTTACATTTCTATAGAATGTTCAACAAACATTCTAATTTCAAGTTATTCATTTGTATCAAACTAATTCTATTCATTTTTATATTTCCATTTGCACAAAATTTTGCACAAACACCTGCTTTTCCAGGAGCTGAAGGCTTTGGAAAATTCACTTCAGGCGGCAGAGGAGGAGACGTTTATAAAGTTACCAATTTAAATGATAGTGGACCTGGAAGTTTTCGTGAGGCTTGTAATTCATCCGGAACACGAACCATTGTTTTTGAAGTTAGCGGTAATATTAATTTGAATTCAGATATCATAGTAACAAACGATAATCTTACTATAGCAGGACAGACAGCTCCAGGAGATGGAATTTGTATTAAGAATTCAAGTTTTATTGTCCAGGCTTCAAATGTTATGGTTAGACATTTAAGATTCCGTTTAGGAGATAATGGATATAAAGATGCTAGTGGAAATATAATAGGTAGTGATTCTGAAGATAAAGATGTCATACGAATTCTTGGTAAGCCAGGAGGAACCAATGATGTTATTTTTGATCATTGCTCAATGAGTTGGTCTATTGATGAAATTGTTGAAATATATGGTAGCACAAATGTAGCAGATGGTGTAAATGATGTTACTTTTCAGTATTGTATTTTTTCAGAAGCATTATATGATAGTCACCATAGTTCAGGGAATAATTCTGAAGGATTCAAGATGAGTGAAAATTCAGATAATGTAACGCTTTATAAAAATTTATTCTCCAGCAATTGGGAAAATAGCATTCGTTCAGAAGGCGGTTGCTCATTTGAAATGATAAATAATATTGTGTATAATATGAGATATACAACAGCAATTGGTACAGCTAATCAATTTGCTCTAATAAATAGTTATTTTAAAAAAGGAGAACCATTTATTTTTGCTGAGTATATGGCTGATTATTATACAGCTCCAGGATATCCTGCAGCACAAACTCAAGCCTATGCTTCTGGAAACATTTCAGATTACTCAGGGCTTTCAGAACTTGATGGAGCATTACTTCCTTTTGAACAAGCAACTCCACCATTGGATTCAGGAATTTCACCAGATACTGTTACCAATGCAATTAACGATATCCTAGATAATTCTGGAGCAATTCTGCCAATTAGAGATGCCGTGGATAACCGAATAGTAAATGGTTATAACACAACGTCTTCAATAATAATTGATACTCAAGAAGAAGTCGGCGGATTTCCAACGTTGAATTCAACAAGTGCTTTATTAGATACTGATAATGATGGTATGCCAGATTCATGGGAAACTACAAATGGATTAGATTTAAACAATCCAGCAGATAGAAATTTCTTAAATGGAGAAGGATATACAAACCTCGAACTATATTTAAATGGATTTAGTGTTTCATTTAGTGCAGGAGCAGATTTAACTATATGTGAAGGTGATAGCGTAACCCTTACAGCGTCTGGAGGCTCAAATTTTTCATGGAGTACAGGTGAAACAACAGCAAGTATTTCTGTAAGCCCAACCGTAACAACAACATATGCAGTTACTGGTTTAGATCAAAATAGCAACGCTGCTTCTGATGATGTAACAGTTTATGTAAATCCAAAACCAACTGCAAATGCAGGAGCAAATATTACGATTTGTGAAGGAGAAAGTACAATACTTGCTGCTTCAGGAGGCGGAACTTATTTATGGAATACAGGAGAAACAACTGCAAGTATTTCTGTAAGCCCAGCCGCAACAACGACATATACAATAACAGTTACTCAAAATGGATGTTCAGATACTGATAATGTCTTAGTAGTTGTAAACCCATTACCTATAGCAAATGCAGGATTAGATGTAACTATTAACGATGGTGATAGTACAACCTTAACAGCTTCAGGAGGAGGCACATATTTATGGAATACAGGAGAAACTACAGCAAATATCACTGTAAGTCCAAGTGCAACGACAACATATTCAGTTACTGTAACTCAAAATGGCTGTGATGCTTATGATGAGGTAACAGTAACAGTAAATTCAACAACTGTGATTGCAAACGCTGGAGCAGACCAAACTATTTGTGAAGGAGAAAGTGCAATCCTTACTGCTTCAGGTGGAACAGATTACTTATGGAGTACAGGAGAAACAACTGCAAGTATAACAGTAAATCCAAGTACAGATACTTCTTATTCAGTGACAGTAAGTGAAGGTGGAAATTCAGATACAGATGATGCATCAGTATTTGTAAATCCTTTACCTATAGCAAATGCAGGAGCAGATGTAACTATTAACGATGGTGATAGTACAACCTTAACAGCTTCAGGAGGAGGTACATATTTATGGAATACAGGAGACACTACAGCAAGTATCACTGTAAGTCCAAATGCGACGACAACATATTCAGTTATAGTAACTCAAAATGGCTGTGATGCTTCTGATGAGGTAACTATAACAGTAAATTCAACAACAACTGTGATTGCAAACGCTGGAGCAGACCAAACTATTTGTGAAGGAGAAAGTGCAACCCTTACTGCTTCAGGTGGAACAGATTATTTATGGAGTACAGGAGAAACAACTGCAAGTATAACAGTAAATCCAAGTACAGATACTTCTTATTCAGTGACAGTAAGTGAAGGTGGAAATTCAGATACAGATGATGTATCAGTTTATGTTAATCCATTACCAAATATTCAAGTAAGTAATGATGCAACTATCTTGCAAGGTGATTATATCACTTTATCTGCAACAGGAGCGAATACTTATGAATGGAGTAATGGAGCAACTCAGCCAAATATTGCCGTAAATCCGAATGTTACAACGACATACTCGGTGAAAGGATATATTAATAATTGTTTTGAAGAAAAAGAAGTAACCGTTAGTGTGGTAGAACAAGTAATTGCTTATGCTGGCGAAGATGCAACAATTTGTAGAGGAGAAGCTATTACGTTAACAGCAAGTGGAGGAGAAGGATATTTATGGAGTACAGGAGAAACAACACAAAATATAATTGTTAGTCCAACAGATAATACTACTTATGAAGTAGTTGTCTCTAATAGTCTTGATGAGGATATAGCTGAGGTTAATGTATTTGTTGAGGTTTGTGAGGAAGTAGGGATTGAAGAGCCAGAAGATTATGAAATGAAAATTTATAGTGATCAAGGTAATTCTAGTATTTTATATGTAAAAATTCAAGGGTTGATAAATGCTTCAAGTTTCTATATCCATAATGTAAATGGAAAATTAATGTATAGCAAGAATGTTGATAGTAATAATGGTCAACAATTTGTAATAAAACTTAACACATCTATTTATAATCAAGGTGTATATTTTATAACGCTTAAAGAAAATAGTATTGAGCGTACAAAGAGAATAGTTTTTCGTTAATGAAAGATTATTGGTTAGTTAGTTAGAAAAGAACGCTCAGAATTTACTGGGCGTTTTTCTATTCTATAGAAATTGATTTAACCGTAGCAATATCCTCACAATTTTCAATAGTTAACGCAATTTCTTTTTCTTCAACTGTTTTATAAACAACGTAAAGTTTGCAAGTTTCAAATTTGGTGTTACTTTCTGAAAAATTTACGTCTCCTTGCTTTAATATTAAAGAGATAGTGGTTGAGTCAATTTTGTTTAAAGCCATTATATCCTTAGCAATATCTGAATATTGAAGTTGCTTTAAGCCAATATTTTTTAAAACCCTAGCATCTAGACCATAATCACACGATGCACGTTTTCCACTTAAGAAAAAAGCTAAAAATATTAAACCTATTGAAAAACCACCTAAGTAATAACCAAGACGATGAATAAATTTCATTTGTTTCTAATTATTGTGTTGCTAAAAAATTAAAAGATTAGCATCATTGTAGTCTAAATCAAACCAATTTGCTACAGATTTATTTGTCAAAATTCCGTGGTAAAAATACAATCCATTTTTTAATCCACGATCAAATCTTAGTGCATTTTCTAATCCACCGTTTTCAGCAATTTCTAATAGGTAAGGAGTGAAGATGTTACTTATTGAAACTGAGGCAGTTCTAGAGTAGCGTGCTGGGATATTTGGCACACAATAATGTATGACACCATGCTTTTCAAATGTTGGATGATTATGTGTAGTAATTTCACTGGTTTCAAAACATCCACCCATATCAATGCTTACATCAATAACAACGGAGCCTGGTTTCATGCTTTCAACCATATATTCGCTCACTAAAATTGGCGAACGATTTTTACCACGTACTGCACCAATGGCAACATCACAGCGTTTTAGTGCTTTTAGTAAATTTTTTGGTTGCATGGTTGAAGTGTAGATAGTTCGACCCAAATTGGCTTGCAAGTTCCTGAGTTTTGTAATGGAATTATCAAAAATCCTTACGTTGGCACCTATTCCAATTGCTGAACGGGCTGCAAATTCGCCAACGGTTCCAGCACCAATAATAACTACTTCGGTTGGTGGTACACCACTAATATTGCCAAACATGAGTCCATTACCATTATTAACATTGGAAAGCAATTCTGCAGCAATTAAAACAGAAGCATTGCCAGCAATTTCGCTTAGTTGCCTTACCGCTGGATATGCGCCATCTTCATCACGAATAAACTCAAACGCTAAAGCAGTAATACGTTTTGCCGCTAAGGCTTCAAAATAAGATTTACTTTGAGTTTTAAGCTGTAATGCAGAAATTAAAATGGCTTGTGGATTAATCAGTTTAATCTCATCCAAAGATGGTGGTTCAACCTTAAGAATAATTGGACAAGAAAACACCTTGGCTGTATCTTTGGTGATTTCGGCACCAGCTTCACTATAATCCTTATCCTTAAAGCTTGCTCCTTTGCCAGCTCCAGATTCTAACAATACGCGATGCCCATTGCTTACAAGGGCAGAAATTGCATCAGGAGCCAAGCAAACACGCTTTTCTTGAAAAGCGGTCTCTTTAGGAATACCAATGAATAAATCACCTTTTTTCTTTAGTACTTCTAAGGTTTCCTCTTGTGGTAATAATTGCGCTTTGGTAAATGGAGATCGTGATTTACTCATAGTGGTTGTATTGAAAAACCAAATTACGAATAAATTTGAAAATAACTATTAAATATTAATGATTGGCGTCTCTTTAAATTACTAAAAGTAATCTGATAGTTTTGCGAAAAACCCTTTAGGCTTGATCATAAACTCTTCTTCTAGTTCTTCCATAGTTTTATCAGCATCATTTATTTTGTTAAACATTTGAGCTCTAATTAAATAAATGGATGGAATTATAATCGCCATTACTGGTAACAAATAAAGTATTTGATTTGTTTCAGCAAATTCAACATCATCATTAAAAACCTCAATAATTTGATAAGAGTACATGGCAATAGGAACTATTAAGGCATGATACCACCAATGTCTACAAGTAAACATCCATAGAACTAAAAGAAGTAGTGGTATGAACTTACCTAATAATGTCCAAACAAGAATTTGGACACTTTCATAATAGTTACTAGTATATAAACCTAGAAAGGTGTCCCAAGATTTTGTATCTGGAACACCTTCCCATAATGTAAATAGATAAGGAGTAATAGCAATAAATGTAGCTATTATACTCCCTACTATCAATTCATTCTTACTACCTTTGACCTGGTATCTTGACTTTTTTCTTGTCAATTTTTGTTGTAAGTTGCTCATTTAGATCTATTAAGTCTGCAGCTTGCGCTGTAAACAAAACACCTCCAAAAATCGCAATTGCAAGGATCATTTTTTTTGTTTTCATAATTCAAGGGATTTAATTAATTAATTAACTATTACAAAGATACTTTCAAGAGCATCATTTAAGTGTTAATAAAATGTTAAAATCCTTTGTTTATGCGGCTTGCGAGCTACGGTTTTCCCGTAGTTTGTCGATTTTTATTTGGGGTTTGCTTAGGTTATTTTTCTATTTTTTTTTAATTTTTTTCAACTTCAGCTCTAAAAACTTCTAATTTAAGTGTTCTAGAACCGTTTTCGTTCAACTTTATGTAGGAAATATCTGCTACATTCGGCAGAATTCCTGCTATTTTTTCAGGCCATTCAATAAAAACCCAATGTCCTGAATAAAAATAATCTTCAATTCCTATATCGTAAGCTTCGCTCTCACTTTCAATTCTATAAAAATCAAAATGATATACTAAATCATTATGAATTTTATATTCATTCACAATAGAAAAAGTAGGGCTTGTTACTTGTTTACCACCTAATTTGCTAACTAAAGCTTGAATTAATGTGGTTTTACCAACTCCCATTTCGCCATAAAACAAAATCGTTTTAGTCGAAGCTTTTTTCAAAAGCATCTCAGCGACATCATCTATTGAATTAAGATTAAAACTTAGTTCTATAGTCATTATTCATTTACAATAATAAGGCAAATGTATGAAAAAAACAATAAAAAATGCATTTTATCGATGTTTTATGCATTTTACGGATTTTTAACGAGGGTTAAGTACAATAAAAGGAATAATAACTTCCTCTAATGAAACACCTCCATGTTGATAAGTGTTTCTGTAATAGCTAACATAATGATTGTAGTTATTTGGATAAGCAAAAAACAAATCACTTTTTGCAAAAATGAAAGAACTACTCATAGTAATTGACGGTAAGTGTGCATTTTTAGGGTCTTTTATAGCTAATACATCTTTGTCTTCATAAGTCAAGCTACGTCCTGTTTTGTATCTTAAGTTAAGACTTGTGTCTCTATCTCCAATTACTTTTGATGCATGCTTTACATTAATAGTACCATGATCTGTTGTTAATATAAGTTTAAAACCTAATTGTTGTGCTTGTTGAATAATTTCGAACAAAGGTGAATTTTTGAACCAGCTTTCTGTTAAAGATCTATATGCTTTATCGTTTGAAGCTAATTCCTTTATGACTTCCATTTCTGTTTTAGAGTGAGAGAGCATGTCAACAAAATTGTATACCACAACTGTGAGGTCATTGTCTTTTTTTGATTTGAAATTTTCAACAAGTTTTTTACCAGATCTTAAATTGGTAATCTTATTGTATTCGTATTTCAAGTGAGACAATCCTAATCGCTTTAATTGTGCTCCTAAAAACTCTCCTTCATATTTGTTCTTTCCACCTTCATCAGTGTCATTTAACCACCAATTTGGATGCATACGCTCCATATCACTTGGCATTAAACCTGAAAAAATAGAGTTTCTTGCATATTGTGTCGCTGTTGGTAAAATACTGAAATAGGCAGATTCATTCTCCACCTTATAATGATTGGTAATAATTGGCTCTAATACTTTCCATTGGTCATATCTTAAATTATCAATAACCACAAACAGCGTTGGCTGTGCATTACTAATATGTGGTACTACTTTATCTTTAAACAGATTATGTGACATTGTTGGTGCATCAACATTTGGTAAAAACCAGTCTGTGTAATTCTTATCTAAAAATTTACCGAACTGATGATTCGCTTCACTTTTTTGAGATTCTAATATCTCAAACATTGCCGCATCTTCAATATCTTCTAGCTCTATTTCCCAATAAACAAGTTTTTGATAGAGTTCAACCCATTCTTCGTAATCATTTACCATAGACATATCCATAGCAATTTTTCTAAATTCTTGTTGATAACTAGAGGTTGTTTTTGCTGAAACTAAACGAGTATGGTCCAAGTTCTTTTTTAAACTCAGTAAAATTTGATGTGGATTTACAGGTTTAATAAGATAATCAGCAATTTTACTACCTATGGCTTCTTCCATTATATATTCTTCTTCACTCTTTGTAATCATCACCACAGGAAGGTTAGCATTTTTTTCCTTTATTTCAGATAATGTTTCCAATCCAGTTAAACCAGGCATATTTTCATCAAGAAAAACAATGTCAAATTTTTTATCATCAATAACTTCTAAAGCTTCAGTACCACTTTTGCAAGTGGTCACTTTATAGTTTTTTTGTTCTAAAAATAAAATGTGTGGCTTAAGTAAATCTATTTCATCATCTACCCAAAGGACGTTTATGTTGTTCATATAATTATATTTGTAAAAATTTAATTGTTATAGTTTGAATACAAAGAACAAACTTAAAATATTTAACGACCCAATTTACGGTTTTATTACTATTCCTAATGGTTTAATTTTTGACCTCATTGAGCATAAATATTTTCAAAGGTTAAGGCGCATAACTCAAATGGGTTTGTCCTATCTAGTTTATCCTGGTGCGCATCATACACGTTTTCATCACGCATTAGGGTGCATGTTTTTAATGCAAAAAGCAATCGGGATACTTCGCTTTAAGGGAGTTACAATTTCTAAAGAAGAAGAAAATGCACTTTTAATTGCAATTTTATTGCATGATATTGGACATGGACCTTTTAGTCATGCAATGGAGCACAGTATTGTAAATGGAATAACACATGAAGAGCTTTCATTGTTTTTTATGGAGAAGTTAAATGAAGAATTTAACGGAAGTTTAACGCTTGCCATCACAATATTTAAGGGTAACTACCACAGAAAATTCCTGTATCAGCTTATATCTAGTCAGCTTGATATGGATAGAGCAGATTATTTAAAGCGCGATAGTTTTTACACAGGAGTCGCTGAAGGCAACATAAATAGTGAACGCCTTATTACAATGCTTAATGTTGTGAATGATGAACTTGTTATTGAAGAGAAAGGAATTTATTCAGTTGAGAAGTTTTTAACAGCAAGGCGATTAATGTATTGGCAAGTCTATTTACATAAAACTAGCCTAGTTGCAGAACAGTTATTGATAAGATTGTTAAAAAGAGCTAAAGAATTGACCCTAAATGGTGAAAACTTAGAAGCGAGTAAAGCCTTATCTTTCTTTTTAAACAATACAGTAACAAAATCTGTGTTTAATGATGAAGTCATAAACACGTTTGCTCAACTTGATGATATAGATATTTTGTCTGCAATGAAATCTTGGCAAAATCATGATGATTTTGTGCTGAGTAATCTAAGTCAAATGATTATGGAGCGAGAATTGTTAAAAATTAAATTTAAGAAGAAGAAAGTAAGGGCAGCAAGTTTTGAAATGCATATTCAAGATTTGAAGAATAAATATAATATTAGTGATGAAGAAGCATCCTATTTTGTATTTGGAGGAGAAGTAACTAATCAAGCATATCAATCAAAAGGACAGAAAATAAACATCTTGTTAAAAACGGGAAAAGTTAGAGATATTATAAAGGCATCTGACCATTTAAATTTGAAAGTTTTATCTAAACCTGTAACTAAGTACTATATATGTTATCCAAAAGAAAAACTTTAGTACATTTTTTTATACTTTTGCGTCAACCAAAACTAATTTGATGTTTTAACTGACTAAGATTATTATTAGTTAAATAATTATAAACAAATCCGCGTGAAATTTACCGCAGCTCAAATAGCAGGAATATTAGAAGGTAACATAGTTGGTAATCCAGATATAGAAGTTTCTAAGCTTGCAAAAATTGAAGAAGGAACAAAAGGTACGTTAACCTTTTTAGCCAATCCAAAATATACACCATATATATATAGTACAAAATCATCTATTACAATTGTGAATAATGATTTTGAACCAGATAATGATATTACAACAACACTTATTAAAGTAGAAGATGCATATAAAGCCTTTTCTAAGCTTTTACATTATTATAATCAAGTTAAGATGAATAAGGTTGGTGTTGAACAACCAAGTTTTGTTTCTGAATCTGCTACATATGGTGAAAATATATATCTAGGTGCATTCTCATATCTTGGAGATAATGTTAAAATTGGCGATAATGTAAAAATTTATCCAAACTCATATATAGGAGATAATGTTGCTATTGGTAACAATGTTGTTATCTTTTCTGGAGCAAAGATTTATTCAGATTGTGTTATTGGTAATGACTGTGTTGTTAATTCTGGTGCAATTATTGGAGCAGATGGTTTTGGGTTTACTCCAAATGAAGAAGGCGAATATAACAAGGTGCCACAAATAGGAAATGTAATTATTGAAGATAATGTCGATATTGGAGCTGCTACAACAATTGATAGAGCTACTTTAGGTTCTACAATAATTAGAAGAGGTGTTAAATTAGATAACCAAATTCAAATAGCACATAATGTTGAGATTGGTAAAAACACTGTAATAGCTGCTCAAACAGGAATTGCAGGATCAACTAAAATAGGTAAGAATTGTATGATAGGAGGCCAAGTTGGAATAGTTGGACATCTAATTATTGGCAATGGAGTTAGAATTCAAGCACAATCTGGAATCGGAAGAAATGTAAAAGATAATGAAACTCTCCAAGGGTCGCCATCTTTTAATTATGGTGACTGGAATAAATCTTATGTCTATTTCAAGAATCTACCAAAAATTGTGAAGCAACTAGATAATCTAGAAAAAAAAGTAAATAAAAATGATTAGTACTGAATTTAATCAAACAACTATTGCCAAGGAGGTTTCACTTGTTGGTGTTGGACTTCATACTGGAAAAAATGTAACGCTTACTTTTAGTCCAACTGATCAAAATAATGGCTATACTTTTCGAAGAATGGATTTAGAAGGGACTCCTATAATCAAAGCCGACGCAAATTTTGTTACCAATACACAACGAGGTACTTGCCTTGAGAAAAATGGTGTGATTATTCAAACATGTGAGCATGTCTTAGCAGCTTTAGTAGGGCTTGAAATTGATAATATTTGTATCGAGTTAGATGCATCTGAGCCACCAATAATGGATGGGTCTTCAAAGTTTTTTGTTGAAGCTTTAGAATCAGCAGGCATTGTTGAATTAGAAGCGAAAAGAGAAGAGTATGTGGTTAGAGAGGTAATCTCATACAGAGATGAAGAAACAGGAAGCGAAATAACAATTATTCCCTCTGAAGAATATCAGGTGACTACAATGGTCGATTTTGGAACTAAAATATTAGGGACACAAAACGCTACATTAGAGCATATCTCTGATTTTAAAGCTGATATTTCAGACTCACGAACCTTTAGTTTTTTACATGAAATTGAAATGCTTTTAGAGCATGGATTAATAAAAGGAGGTGATTTAAATAATGCCATAGTATATGTTGATAAAGAATTATCGCCAGAAACAATGGAACGCTTAAAAATTGCATTTAAAAAAGATGATATAGCTATAAAACCTAATGGTATATTAGATAACCTCACATTGCATCACCCAAATGAAGCAGCAAGGCATAAATTACTTGATGTAATAGGTGATCTTGCTTTAATTGGAACACGTATAAGAGGTAAGGTTATTGCTAATAAACCAGGACATTTTGTAAACACACAATTTGCAAAAAAAATGTCCAAAATTATTAAAATTGAGAAAAGAAATAATGTACCTCAAGTTGATTTGAATAAGACACCTTTAATGGATATCAATCAAATTATGGATATGTTACCACATAGACCTCCATTTTTATTAGTTGACAGAATTCTAGAGCTTTCAAATAAGCATGTCATAGGCTTAAAAAATGTGACTATGAACGAACCATTTTTTGTAGGCCATTTCCCTGGAGCTCCGGTGATGCCTGGAGTTTTGCAAATTGAAGCTATGGCGCAAACAGGCGGTATTTTAGTATTAAGTACAGTTCCAGACCCAGAGAATTACTTGACCTACCTTTTAAAAATTGATAATGTACGTTATAAGCATCAAGTAGTACCAGGTGATACATTGATTTTTAAATTAGATTTGTTATCCCCTATAAGACGAGGTATTTGTCAAATGGTAGGTCGAGCGTATGCCAATGGAAAGTTAGTTTCAGAAGCTGAAATAATGGCTCAAATAACAAAAGTCAAATAGATATGAATCAACCACTTGCATATGTACATCCTGGAGCAAAAATAGCAAAAAATGTTGTTATCGAACCATTCACTACCATACATAATAATGTAATTATAGGAGAAGGAACTTGGATTGGATCAAACGTTACCATCATGGAAGGTGCGCGTATTGGTAAAAATTGCAATATTTTCCCTGGTTCAGTAATTTCTGGAATCCCTCAAGATCTAAAATATAATGATGAAGACACCACTGTTGAAATTGGCAATAATGTAACCATTAGAGAGTGTTGTACAATTAATAGAGGAACAACTGATAAAATGAAAACCGTAATAGGAAATAATTGTCTTATTATGGCATATTGCCATATTGCACATGACTGTATTGTTGGTAATAATTGCATCTTTTCAAATAATAGCACATTAGCTGGACATATTACTGTTGGTGATTATGTGGTTTTAGCAGGAATGACAGCTGTACATCAATTTTGTTCTATTGGAAATCATGCTTTTGTAACTGGCGGATCTTTAGTAAGAAAAGATGTACCTCCTTTTGTTAAAGCTGCAAGAGAACCTTTGTCCTATGTTGGAATTAACTCTGTAGGTTTGAGACGTCGGGGATTTTCATCAGAAAAAATTAGAGAGATTCAAAATATTTACAGATTACTTTATCAAAGAAACTATAACAATACTCAGGCTTCAGAAATTATAGAAGCCGAAATGGAAGCCACACCTGAACGTGATGAAATTCTTCAATTTATTAAGAATTCGCATCGTGGAATTATGAAAGGATACTTCAAATCAAACTGATTTTTTTAAGACAAATAAAAAAAGCAGCTATGAACTTAACAGCAAATAACTAAACAACAAATGGCATCGACATCAGATATTAGAAACGGATTGTGTATCAAATACAATAATGATATTTATAAAATCATAGAATTTCTTCATGTTAAACCTGGGAAGGGACCTGCTTTTGTGAGAACAAAAATGAAAAGTGTTACAAACGGTAAAGTATTGGATAACACTTTTTCTGCAGGACATAAAATTGAAGATGTGAGGGTTGAAACTCATAAATTTCAATTTTTGTATCATGATGGTGAATTCTATCATTTTATGAATGAAGCTGATTATACACAAATAAGATTGTTAGAATCGGCAATGGATAGGACAGATTTAATGAAAGAAGGAGAAGTGGTAACTATTCAAATTAATACCGAAGATAATATGCCGCTTTCTGTAGATATGCCAGCTACTGTGATTCTGGAGGTAACAGCTACTGAGCCTGGTATAAAAGGCAATACAGCTACAAATGCTACAAAACCTGCAACTGTTGAAACAGGTGCTGAAGTTAATGTGCCTTTATTTATTAACGAAGGTGACAAAATAAAAATAGAAACTGATAAAGGAACATACAAAGAACGTATTAAAGAATAATTTAATTGAAATTTCAACAGCCACACACCTTAAAGCAAATTGCAACTATTATAGGTTGTAAATACATAGGAAATGAGGATTTTCCAGTTTTAGGTATGAATGAAATTCATGTAGTAAATCCTGGTGATATTGTTTTTGTAGATCACCCAAAATATTATGACAAGGCTTTAGAATCTGCTGCTACAATTGTTTTGATAAACAAAGAAGTAGACTGCCCAGATGGTAAATCGTTGTTAATCTCAGATGATCCTTTTAGAGATTTCAATAAATTAACTAATTATTTTAAACCTTTTATTGCATCAAACAAAAGTATTTCTACTTCCGCTAAAATTGGAAATGGAACAATAATACAGCCTAATTGTTTCATAGGAAATGATGTCGTTATTGGTGACAATTGTACAATTCACTCCAATGTTAGTGTCTATGATGGAACTATTATTGGAGATAATGTAATCATACATGCCAATACAGTTTTAGGCGCTAGTGCCTTTTATTATAAAAACAGACCAGCAGGATTTGATCAATTATTATCTGGAGGAAATGTCGTCATTGAAAACAATGTCGATATTGGTGCGTCTTGCACAATTGATAAAGGTGTAACAGCATCTACAACAATTAAAGAAGGCACAAAAATTGATAATTTGGTACAGATTGGTCACGATACAATCATTGGCAAAAAATGTTTAATTGCCTCTCAGGTAGGAATTGCTGGTTGTACCATTATTGAAGACGAAGTAACTATTTGGGGACAAGTTGGCATTACTAGTGGTGTTACTATTGGTGCAAAAGCTGTTATTTCTGCTAAAGCTGGAGTTAGCAAATCTTTAGAAGGTAACAAAAGTTATTTTGGTATACCTGCTGATGACTTTAGATCAAAATATAAAGAGATTGCCGCTATTAGAAAGATCCCAGAAATATTGGAAAAACTTAAAAACTTATAGATGACACCAAGAGATGTAGTAAAAAGTTTTTATGATTCAGACCTAGCAAATGACCAAGATATTGTGTCAACATTTTTCCATAAAGATTGTGAGTTACATTGGAACAGTAGTCATGGCTTCATGCAACTTAGATATGATGATATTGTAAAATTCTTTGATGGCATACAAAAATCTTACAATAATTTAAGGTTTCAATTTAGTCATATGCTAGAGGATGGACAATTTGTAACAAGTCGTCATACATTGTTTGCAAATACAATTGAAAATCCTGATGGAGAAGTTACTTTGGCGCATTTCATAGCAATTTGGGAGGTGAAAGAAGATAAATTATATAGTTGTTATGAGATTAGTCAGCAAGCAGATGAAAACACTTAATCCACAATATTTTTAACGAGATAAAAAATTAAAAAACACACTTAAATTAGGTTTCAAAAACTTATTTTTGTGCAATTGAAAAAACAGATAAAGCAAACTTAAATGAGCGTATTAGTTAACAAAGATTCAAAAATAATTGTTCAAGGATTTACAGGAAGTGAAGGAACATTTCATGCTGGCCAAATGATTGAATATGGTACAAACGTTGTTGGTGGTGTAACACCAGGAAAAGGTGGTCAAACACATTTAGAAAGACCAGTTTTTAACACTGTTCAAGAAGCAGTTGAAAAAGTTGGAGCAGATACTACTATTATTTTTGTTCCACCAGCTTTTGCAGCAGATGCCATTATGGAAGCAGCTGATGCTGGTATTAAGGTAATTATCACAATCACTGAAGGAATTCCAGTTGCTGATATGATTATTGCTTCAGATTATATAAAGGACAAAAATTGTCGTTTAGTTGGACCTAACTGCCCTGGAGTTATAACACCAGAAGAGGCAAAAGTAGGTATTATGCCAGGCTTTGTATTTAAAAAAGGAAGAGTAGGAATAGTTTCTAAATCAGGAACCTTAACTTATGAAGCAGCTGATCAAGTTGTAAAACAAGGATTAGGAGTTACAACTGCAATTGGTATTGGAGGTGATCCTATAATTGGGACAACAACAAAAGAAGCTGTTGAGTTGTTAATTAATGACCCAGAAACTGAGTGCGTTGTGATGATAGGTGAAATTGGAGGACAACTAGAAGGTGATGCTGCAAATTGGTATAAAAACAGTGGAAGTAATAAACCAATTGTTGGTTTTATTGCTGGTGAAACAGCTCCTGCAGGTCGTACAATGGGACATGCTGGTGCTATTGTTGGAGGAAGTGATGATACTGCACAAGCTAAAAAACGAATTATGAAAGAATGCGGTATTCATGTAGTAGATTCTCCAGCTGAAATAGGAAAAAAAGTAGCAGAAGTATTGGCGTAAATATTCAATACCTATAATGATATAGTGTTAAAAACCTCATAAGATTTTGTGAGGTTTTTTTATTTGATGCAACTTGTATTTGCTATATTTGAAGTACAACTAGATACTAATCAAATCAACTTTAAAATGAAATTATTAGAAGGAAAAACAGCAATTATAACTGGAGCAAGTAGAGGAATTGGTAAGGGAATTGCCCAAGTGTTTGCTGAACATGGAGCAAACGTTGCATTCACTTATAGTTCATCTGTTGAAGCTGCTAATGAATTAGAAAAAGAACTAAATACTTTAGGAGTTAAAGCTAAAGGATATCAAAGTAACGCAGCAGATTTTGAGCAATCGCAAAAACTTGCTGATGATGTAGTTAATGAATTTGGCAGTATAGATATATTAGTTAATAATGCTGGAATAACAAAAGACAACTTGTTAATGAGAATGGGTGAAGAAGATTTTGATAAAGTCATTGAAGTAAATCTTAAATCTGTTTTTAATATGACTAAAGCTGTTCAACGTACAATGTTGAAACAAAGAAAAGGATCAATTATTAATATGAGTTCAGTGGTTGGTGTGAAAGGTAATGCTGGACAAACAAATTATGCAGCATCCAAAGCAGGTATCATCGGGTTTTCAAAATCGGTTGCATTAGAGCTAGGTTCTCGTAATATTAGAAGTAATGTGATTGCACCAGGTTTTATTGAAACTGAAATGACCGGAAAGCTTGATGAAGATACAGTAAATAGTTGGAGAGCTGCAATTCCTTTAAAAAGAGGTGGGACACCTGAAGATATTGCGAACGTTTGTGTCTTTTTAGCTAGTGATATGAGTGCTTATGTTACAGGTCAAACATTAAATGTTGATGGTGGAATGCTAACATAAAATGTTCGCCAACTAATGAATAATTTTAAACGACTTAATAATTAATGAGTTCTCAAACTCTTATATTTATTATTCTTGCAGGAATTTCAGCGCTTTTAATAGCGCTGTTTCAGTATGCCTATAAGGCAAAGTCTAATAGACTAAAACCAATTTTTACACTGCTACGCTTTATTACAATTTTTTCTATTCTTCTTTTAATTATTAATCCAAAATTTGAAAAAGAATCATTTTATAATGTTAAACCAAATTTGGTAATAGCTATTGATAATTCACAATCTATCAGTCATTTAAATCAACAAGAAAATGTTGTTAGCCTAGTAAATAATTTATCAGAAAATAATGAGTTAGAAGATAAGTTCAATGTAAGTTTTTATGAATTTGGAAATGATATAAATGCTACAAATCTTGATTCACTGTCATTTTCAAAATCACAAACAAACATTTCAAAAGCATTCAATGATTTAAGTCAGATTTATGATGAAGATATTTCACCAACACTCCTAATTACTGATGGCAATCAAACCTATGGATATGATTATGAATATGACGTTAAGTCATATAAGCAACCTATTTATCCAATCATTTTGGGAGATACCATTACATATACGGATTTAAAAATTCAGCAATTAAACGTCAATAAATATGCTTATTTAAAAAATAAGTTTCCTATTGAAATCATTGCAACTTATAATGGCAATAATGAGGTAAATACACAATTAATTATTTCTTCTGGTAATTCTATTGTTCATAGGCAACGTCTTAATTTTTCAAAATCTAATAACGCAAGCACTATAAATATTACATTGCCAGCTAATCGCGTAGGAGTAAATTCATACAGCGCTAGGTTAGAAGCATTAGATAATGAAAAGAATATAATTAATAATAGTAAACCTTTTGCAGTTGAAGTTATTGACCAAAAAACTAACGTTGCTATTGTTAGTGATATAATTCATCCAGATTTAGGAATGTTGAAAAAATCTATTGAAAGTAATGAGCAACGTTCGGTTTCAATATTAAGTCCCAACGAGTTTTTAAATGTAATTGATGACTTTCAGCTTGCCATTTTATATCAGCCAAATTCTAAATTTAGGCAAGTATTTGAAACTATTGAGGTCAATGGAATCAATAAGTTTATAATCGCTGGAACTCAGGCTCAGTGGACATTTTTAAATCAAGTCCAAGATAATTTTGCTTTGGATATTACGCAACAATTTGAGGACTATCAAGCAACGTTAAACCCAAATTTCACTACCTTTTTAATTGATGATTTGGATTTTAGTTCGTTTCCACCATTACGTTCTGAATTTGGAGATATTACTTTCAACACAACTGCTGAAATTTTGCTTTATAAGAAAGTGAATAGTACATTAACAGATTTACCATTGTTAATCACTTTTGAGAATAACAGTAAGCGAGAAGTATTATTACTTGGAGAAAACATCTGGAAATGGAGATCTCAGAGTTATATAAATGAAAAATCATTTCAACAATTTGATAATTTCATCGGAAAGATTGTACAATATTTAGCTACTAACAAAAAGCGAAATAGATTAGATGTAAATCATGAATCTTTCTATAATGGCAATGGAAATATCATTGTATCTGCGCAGTTTTTTGATAAAAACAATGAGTTTGATTCAAAAGCAAGTTTAAATATTATAATAAAAAACAAAGAAACTGAAGACGAAACTATTGTGCCTTTTATTTTAAAAAATAATTATTATCAGGCAGATTTAAGTGGTTATCAACCTGGAGAATATGACTTTACAGTGAGGGCAAATAATGGAGAAGCAGCGCGTTCTGGTTCTTTCCAAATACTAGACTATAATGTCGAACAGCAATTTTTAAATGCCAATGTAACAAAACTTCAACAATTGGCTACTAATAGTGAAGCAGTAAGTTATTTTATTGATAACACCCAGAACTTGGTTTTTGATTTATTGAACGATATTCGTTATGCTACGGTTCAAAAGAGTACTAAAAATGTTGTACCTTTGATTGACTTTAAATATCTACTCGCACTCATTGCTCTAAGTCTTGCATTTGAGTGGTTTTTAAGAAAATATAACGGACTTATTTAATAAAATTAACAACAAAATAAAATGGAAAAATTACCAAAGATTGGAATACCAATCATTATTATATTAATTGTACTAGTTGTACTAGTATCAAAATCGGCCATAACTATTGGTTCTGGTGAAGCTGGAGTATTATATAGAACATTCGATAATGGAGTTGTTACTGATGAAGTACCATTAAATGAAGGATTTCATCTTGTAGCTCCTTGGAATAAAGTATTTGTTTATGAAGTAAGACAACAAGAAGTTTTTGAAAAAATGGATGTTTTATCTTCTAATGGATTGGATATAAAATTAGATGCGTCTGCTTGGTTTCAACCAGATTATTCAAACTTAGGAAAATTGCATCAAGAAAAGGGGGAAATGTACAAAGAACGTATTCTTTTACCAGCAATTCGCTCAGCTGCACGTAGTGTCGTAGGTCGTTATACACCTGAGCAATTATATTCGAGTAAGCGTGATTCTATTCAAATTGAGATTTTTGACGAGACTAAGAAAATTGTTGGAGACCAGTATATTCAACTTAATGAAATATTAATTAGAGATGTCACATTACCAAATACAATAAAAGATGCTATTGAGCGTAAATTAAAGCAAGAGCAAGAGAGTTTGGAATATGAGTTTAGATTAATCACGGCTGACAAAGAAGCTCAAAAGCAAATTATTGAAGCACAAGGTAAAGCTGATGCCAACCGTATATTAAGTGCATCATTAACTGATAAAATTTTACAGGATAAAGGTATTGAAGCTACTATGAAACTGGCTGAATCACCAAACAGTAAAGTAATTGTTATTGGTTCGGCTAAAGATGGATTACCAATCATTTTAGGCAATAATTAAACTTAATAAATATTATTTATAGCTAAAGCCTTGTTTTTTGCATCAAGGCTTTTTTTATTTTTTCAATTAGTATTATTGATGTTCAATAAGAAGTATTATTATCTGTTTAAAATTCAGTATTTAGGATATCGTTTTCATGGTTGGCAAAAGCAACCAAAGTTAAAAACGGTACAGCTTATGATAGAGAGAACGCTCAAGTTTATTTTAGAGAAGCAATCTTTTAGAATTCTTGCAGCTGGACGAACTGACGCAATGGTTTCGGCAAATGAAGCTGCATTTGAATTGTTTCTTAAAGATGACCCTATTGATAATTTTGATGAATTTTTGAAGCTTTTTAATCATAATCTCCCTCAAGATATTCGTGCGCTTTCAATGGAAGAAGTGGACGAAAAATTTAATATTATTCAGAGTTCAAAGACTAAAGAGTATTTATATCTATTTACTGAAGGGCAAAAAAATCATCCATTCTGTGCACCAATGATTACTACCATTTTGGACTCCTTAGATATTAAGTTAATGCAACAAGGAGCTACACTTTTTCAAGGGAAGCACAATTTTAAGACATATTGTTATAAACCTTCAGAACATGGCGTGTTTATTCGTGAAATGGATTGTTGTGAGCTTATTGAAAATAAAATGTTTACTGCAAATTTCTTTCCTGAAAAATCATATATCCTACGTATTAGAGGAAAAGGTTTTGGTAGAAATCAAATTCGCCTAATGATGGGAGCACTCATTAAATTAGGTCGTGGAGACATCACTCTAGATGATATACGAGAAAGCCTATTGCCGGAAAGCACAACTATTATAGAGTATATTGCTCCTGCATCAGGATTAATTCTTAACAAAATAGAATTTGAATAGTGTTTAGCTTTTTGTAATTTCAACAAAAACAAAATAACATGAACGAAACAATACCTAGAGAAGCATTTGATTTTTTTAAACGATTAGAAAAAAACAATAATCGTGATTGGTTTAATGAAAACAAAAAAGAGTTCAAAGAAATTGAAGCTGAAGTAAAACAGGTATATAATCAATTATTTGAACGTGTAAATACTCATGACGAAGTAGATAAGTTAAAAATATTTCGCATTTATCGTGACGTTCGTTTTTCTAAAGATAAAACACCATATAAAACTCATTTTGGTGGAAGCCTCCATCGTAAAAAACCTGAGCTAAGAGGTGGTTATTATTTGCATATTCAGCCTAATAATGAGAGTTTTATTGCTACAGGATTCTGGGAGCCTCAAAAAGATGACTTGTTCCGAATAAGAAAAGAGTTTGAAATGGATGCTTCTGAAATGAGAGCCATTATGGGCAATAAGAAATTCAAATCTATTTGGGGAAATTTAGTTGGAGATGAAGTAAAAACAGCACCAAAGGGCTTTAATAAGGAGCATGAAAACATAGACCTTATTAAAAAGAAAATGTACATATTCACAAAGAAATTTTCAGATAAAGAAGTTTCATCGGAAGGTTTTTTGGACACTGTAGATGAGTCGTTTAAAGCCATTAGGCCATTTTTTGATTATATGAGTGATGTGCTCACTACCAACCTTAATGGCGAATCATTAATTTAAACAGCTGCTAAAGTACTAGTTGTTGCAATTGCCTGAACATTATCAATTAATCGTTCCTTGACTATGTTCATCATTCGTTTATTTAAAGCTGATGAATTTTGAATGTACAATCTATATTCTTCAACAGTAAATAAGCCAATTACCATGCCTTTAATACTATTTCTAAACTTCATGTCTTTATGAATAGTATTACCAATATAATCTATGCGTTTTTCAACAGATAAGTCGTAAAAAACATTCTTATGCTTGGTAACATAATTCTTAAAAACTTCAATAAACAAATCGTTTTGAAGCTTAATAATTGGACGTAAAACTAGATTTTGAAAACGTTCTTCGGTTGACATTCCATCGTTGATTGTAGTAGTCATGTAATCAGGACGAATGCGCTTGAGGTCAAGGTCTCTATCAATCATAAGGCAAAGTTTTTAATAAAAGTAAATAAACTATAAGGTGTTTTTAATGAATAACTAGTTTCATTGTTAACGATGTTATTAACATAAAAAGCCGATTCAATTTGAATCGGCTTTTAAAATTGGTTGGTTATTTAAGTTATTAATCTTTAAAAAAGGTTTCAAATGATTTAAACTCTACATCTTTCACTTTCTTTTTGAGTTTTTCAAAAGTAGTTTTAGCAGATTTAAAACGATCTTCAATAGTTTTTAAATTTGCAAGTTCATTATTAGATGGTTTGTCATAGCTGCCTACAATTTTACTAAACAAGTTTGCCATTTTTTCTCGTAACTCAGGAGTAGCAGAGCTAACATAATTGTCACCAGTTGTAATAACTAATGTTTTTTTCAATTTGTTTAATTCTGCTTTTATTTTGCTTTTAGTTTTTGGAGAATCAATCATGGCATCAACTTGATAAACCATGTATGCTAATTCTTCAGTCATGTTATACATTTTCATTGTAATCTCATGCTTAAATTTTCTATCAGCATCTGATAAGCCAGATCTATCATCATAAACAATTTCAATATTTTGTTCAAATGCATCTTTGCCTTTAGTAAGCACAACTGTATAGGTTCCAGCTGGTACTCTTGGTGTTGCAAAGCCTCCAAAAGCTAAAGTTTTGCCTTTAGCTACTTTTGGTTGCTTGATATTTCCTGACCAATTAACAATGTTTATACCTTTTGATTTCCCAGGTGTTAATGTAGAAACAACATTACCATCCATATCTTTTATTTCCATAGTCATCTTACCAAATGTGTGACGCTTAGGAAGTAAGTATTTTATTTGAGGTGATCTGTTCGGATTTTGACCTACAAATTGTGTTTCAGCTCCAAAGCTTCCAGCAAACCCGCTTTCATCAGAAAGCTTCATTGGTTTAGAATCAAAAAAGTGAACTTTAGCTTTTAAAGCTTCTTGAGTAATTTCACGTAGCGGTGAAATATCTTCAATAATAATGATTCCTCGACCGTGTGTACCTAAAACTAAATCATTTGTACGTTTTTGCAAATCAATAAAATGAACAGCTACAGATGGCACATTTTTAGTAAACTTCGCCCAGTTTTTCCCGCTATCAGCAGTAATATAAAGTCCAAATTCTGTTCCTAAGAATAATAAATTTTCATTTTCATAATCTTCTTGAATATTTCTAGATGTACCAACAATATCATCTGTAAGGATATTTGTCCATGATGACCCAAAATCTGTAGTTTTGTACACATAAGGATTCATGTCACCACTATTATGACCATCAAAAACAGCATAAGCTGTTCCTTTTCCATGCACACTTGCTTCAATATGATAGGTCCAAGTGTTTTTTGGTAAGCCTTGAATATTCCCAACTGTATTTGTCCAAGTTTTTCCACCATCTTGAGTTACTTGTACATTTCCATCATCAGTACCAACCCAAATTATATTTTCATCAAGAGGCGATTCTGCAATTGTGAAAATAGTAGTATGGTTTTCTGCTCCAGAATTATCCATTGATAATCCACCAGAATCTGCTTGTTGTTGTTTGGTTGAATCGTTAGTTGATAAATCTGGTGAAATGATTTCCCAGGTGTCTCCCATATCATCAGACTTGTGAAGAAACTGACTTCCCATATAAAAGCGATCTGGTTGATGCGAACTGATTGCCATTGGAGCATTCCAGTTAAAACGTAAATCTGCATGACCTTCTTGAGCCAAAGGCTGAATGGTTTTTACTAGTTTATTGTCTACATCATAGCGCCACACATTTTCAGCACCTTGCATTTCAGAATAAATAATATTTTTTGTTGAATGTTTTAATACTCTAAATCCATCACCAGGACCAATTGAATTCCAATCACCAGCATTGATTCCTCCACTTGATGAAGAAGGACCATACCATGAACCATTATCTTGAAGACCACCATAAATGTTATAAGGTTCTGCATCATCAACACTTATATGATAAAACTGTGATAATGGTAAGTTTTCAACTATTTCCATGGTAGTTCCACCATTCCATGAACGATAAACACCACCATCAGTTCCTACATACATTCTATCAGAATCATTAATATCAAAAACGATATCATGAATATCGCTATGCATGTTTCCTAGGGATTTAAATGTTTTCCCACCATCTTTAGAAATAGAGCCTGATAAGCCTCCTTTTACAACTACATCTGGATTCCTAGGGTCTACAGTAATACGTGAGAAGTAAAAGGGACGCACTGTAATACCGAAATCATTATTTAATTGTTTCCAACTATTTCCTGCATCATCACTTCTATAAAGGCCTTTACGTTCAGGTTTTTCAGCCTCAATAACTGTATAAAGTATATTAGAATCTGAAGGAGCAACTGCAATTGCTAAACGTCCCAGCTGTCCATCAGGAAATCCGTTATGAATTTTATTCCAAGTTTTCCCAGCATCTGTAGATTTATATAAAGCACTATTTTCTCCACCAGAAGAGAACGACCATCCAGTTCTTCTAAATTCCCACATAGATGCATATAAAATGGAAGGGTTATTTGGATCCATAGTCATGTCTGCAGCTCCAGTACTTTCATTTACATATAGTATTCTTTCCCAAGTTGCTCCAGCATCAGATGATTTATAAATACCTCGTTCATCACTATCCGACCATAAAGCACCTAAAACAGCAACATAAACTTCATTTGAATTTTTAGGATTCACTATAATGTTGGCAATGCGCTCTGATTTATCGAAACCAAGCTTTTTCCAGTTTGATCCACCATCAGTAGATTTGTATAATCCATCACCATATGATACACTATTACGTGTCCAAGTTTCCCCAGTACCTACATAAATAACATTATCAGGATCATTAGGGTCAACTTCAACTGCTCCAATAGATTGACAATAATCATCAAAAATCGGATTGAAAGTTGTACCAGCATCGTTAGATTTCCAAACACCTCCACCAGCTGTTCCTGCATAAATAATTCTTGCATCTGTTGGATGAACTTCCATATCATTGATTCGACCGCTCATGAGAGCAGGACCAATATGGCGAGCTCTTAAATCACCAAATAGATTTTTTAAATCAATAGACGTATCGTTTTGCGCTTGCATACTCATAGGTAATAAAGCTAAGCTCAAAACTAGGATTAATAGTTTTTTCATATAAAATGTATTTTGATTAGTTGACAAATAAAAAACCTCAATAATTAAATTGAGGTTTTAAATAAATATGTTTTAGTTTTTCTTGTCTTCAGTCACAGTTTCTTTTGGAAACTCAAAGACTGAATCATCTACAACAGGATTTAATTCAATCTTGTCCATAGTAATTGGTTGACCTGCTCCATCCTTAACACCTTGAGTCATAGAGAACGGGAAATAAAGGCCACCAACTTCTTGATAGTCACTTAATTTAGTTTCTGAAATCATTCCTTTGCCAGGGCCAACTCTAATTTCTGAATGAATAACAAGTGGAACAAAGTTTTCTGCATCAATATAATAGATACTTGAATTTTCAACTTCTTTTCCTTCAACAATTAAAGGCTTTTTAGTCAACTTCAATTTATAAGTATCAGTGCCGTCTAAGTCTTCTTTTCCTAATAGCTCTACTGTATATCCATTTTCTTTGTAATTCATAAACTCATCAGGAAAATTCATGGCCTGAATTTTCATGTTATCTGTAGATTCTTGGTCACTTTTTTCAGCTTTTTGAGTCTGAAAATTTGTGCTCCATAAAACTTCACCATCAAAAACATTTTGTTTAATTTCCAATCCTTGAAAATTGATTACAGTCATTTGCTTACCACTTTTGAGCTGTGTAATTTCAAGAGGGATTTCCATTCCACCTTGATTTACTTTAGCAGTCATTTTTACACCTTCTAATTTTTGCCAGTTTTCTAAGCCACCAGTGTTTTCATAATAATTTGCAATAATTTCCTCTGCAGTTTGAGCTTGTACTTGAGTGAATGCAGTTACAACTAAAGCAACCAATAATAATTTAATAGTTTTCATGTTTTTTTGTTTATTATTTTAATTTTTCATTTGTGATTTCAACAATTGTTCCAAAAATTAATTGTGAAGTATAAATTGTTCCATTAGTAATTATATTGTTGGTCTGCGAATTTAATAAAATGTTACGCAAAAACTTATTATTTTTTATAATTAGCATAAAATAAGAGGTTTTAGGGATATAATGCTCCGTTTTTGATATTTAAAAAGTAGCCACTATCTTTGATAAAAATTGAAACAAATGAAATTCGGAAGTGTTGATAATCCTGAAAATATAGATTTTACTTTACCAACAGACCATCCTGATACTGAAAGAGTACTAAATAAATATAAAGAAAAGTCAAACTTTAATGTGTTTGTTGGTTGTGCCAAATGGAATAGGGCTGATTTGAAGGGCTTTTATCCTAGAGGGACCAAGGATGAATTGGAATATTATTCAAGGCAGTTTAACTCAATAGAGCTTAATGCAACTTTCTACAGGATTTTCCCAGCCGATACTTTTGCTAAATGGTATGATAAAACTCCAGAAGAATTTAAGTTTTTTCCAAAACTGAATCAAGAGATTAGTCATTGGAAGCGATTGAATAAGGATGTGAAACCTGTGATTGAAAATTATTTGTACAATGCCTCAAATTTAAAGGAGAAGTTAGGAACTATTTTTTTACAGATGCATACTAATTTTGCTCCAAAAGATTTTGATAGAGTAGTTACTTTTGTCGAAAATTGGCCTAAGGAAATTCCGTTAGCTATTGAGTTTAGACATACTAGTTGGTATAATGACAAAGCAGTAGCTGAAGATTTATATCAGCTTTTTGAAGAAAATAACATCTCCAATATTATTGTTGATACAGCAGGACGACGTGATTTAATGCATATGCGATTAACCAATAACAATGCTTTTATACGCTATGTTGGTGCAAACCACGAAAGTGATTATAGTAGGTTAGATGATTGGGTAGAGCGCATTGTCACTTGGAAAGAGCAAGGAGTTGGCGAAGTTGACTTTTTTGTACATCAAAATATCGAAAAAGCGTCTCCTTTACTGTCTTCATATTTTATTGAAAAAATAAATTCAAAATTGGGAACAGAACTCGTGGTTCCTAAAATGGCAACCGAAAATCCAGATATATTATTTTAATCAATGCAAATCATTAATATTTTAAATGATTTGAATGACCAATAACTAATCGAATTCTTATATTTGAATTCAAACTTTTTATTATTCTGCAATATGCAAAAGCAACTTATTGAGTGTGTTCCAAATATTAGTGAAGGACGCGATTTAGATAAAATAAATACGATAGCAAATGTTGTTGAAACAGTTGAAGGTATAAAACTCCTAGATATTGATCCAGGAGCAGCTACTAATAGAACGGTAATTACTTTTGTTGGCGAGCCAGAGCAAGTTATTGAAGCTGCTTTTATTTTGATAAAAAAGGCATCAGAACTTATTGATATGAGCAAACATAGTGGCGAACATCCTCGTTTTGGAGCTACTGATGTGTGTCCTCTAGTACCAATTTCTGGAATCACTCTGGAAGAAACTGCGAAGTATGCTCACAAATTAGGAAAACGTATAGGAGAGGAGCTTGATATTCCTGTGTATTTATACGAAAAGGCAGCGCAAGAACCAAAACGCGTCAATTTAGCAAGATGCAGATCAGGCGAATATGAAGGCTTGCCAAAAAAACTTTCTGACCCAAATTGGAAACCGGATTTTGGTCCAGCAGAATTCAACAAAAAAGTAGCGTTTACTGGAGCGACTGCAATTTCCGCAAGAGACTTCTTAGTAGCTTATAATGTCAACTTAAACACTACATCAACACGTCGAGCCAATGCGATAGCATTTGATATAAGAGAAGCAGGACGAGTAAAGCGTGAAGGAAATCCTATAACAGGAAAAAAGATTTTGGATGCAAATGGCGAACCTGAACGTGTTCCAGGAAAACTAAAAGCAGTAAAAGGAATTGGTTGGTTTATTGAGGAATATGGTATTGCACAAATATCTTATAATCTTACTAATATTAGTATCACTTCAATGCACGAAGCTTTTGATGAAACTGATAAAGTAGCTCAAGAAAGAGGTTTGCGAGTAACAGGCTCAGAACTTATTGGTTTGATTCCACTAAAAGCTATGTTAGATGCTGGAGATTATTTTTTGAAGAAACAAGAGCGCTCTTTAGGAATTTCAGAATCTGAGAAAATAAAGATTGCAGTAAAATCCTTAGGACTAGATGATTTAAAACCATTTAACCCAAAGGAGAAAATTATAGAATATGTCTTAAAGGATAAAGGAATAAAACAACTTATAGATTTAACGTTAACAGACTTTGCAGATGAAACTGCAGGAGAATCCATGGCTCCAGGTGGTGGATCTATTTCAGCCTATGTTGGTACTTTAGGAGTTTCTCTAGGGACTATGGTTGCTAATCTTTCGGCTCACAAGCCAGGTTGGGATGAACGTTGGGAAGAATTTTCACAATGGGCAGAAAAAGGGCAAGCTTATAAAAATATATTATTGGCTTTAGTAGATGAAGACACCAATGCTTTTAATAAAATAATTGAAGGGTTTAGGATGCCAAAAGGAACTGATGAAGAAAAGAAGGCTAGAGCAGAAGCAGTTGAGTCTGCAACTATCTATGCAACCGAAGTACCTTTGCAAGTTATGCAAACAGCTTGTGATTCTATGGAAGTGATGATGGCAATGGCAAAAGATGGCTTGCAAAACTCATTGTCAGATGCTGGAGTAGGTGCTTTATGCGCAAGAACTGCTGTGTATGGTGCCTATTTTAATGTTCGTATTAATGCAAAGGATATTCAAAATAGAGATACTGCTGAACAATTATTAAGTAAAGCTAAAGCTATTTATAACAAAGCTATTGCTACTGAAAATGAAATGGTAGCTTATATAAACGAAAAAATTTAACTTAATGAGATTTCATTCACGTAAATGGGTAAAACCAGAAGATTTGAATCCAAATGGAACCCTTTTTGGAGGTCGTTTATTAGAATGGATTGATGAAGAAGCTGCTTTATACACCATTATTCAACTTGAAAACTCAAAAATTGTTACCAAATATATTTCAGAGATTAATTTCATGAGTTCTGCCGAACAAGGTGATATTGTTGAGCTTGGAATGGAAGTCACCAATTTTGGAAAATCATCATTGACACTTAAATGTGAAGTCAGAAATAAAATGACTCGAGAAATCATATTAACTGTTGATAATATTATCATGGTTAATTTAGGTGATAATGGAAAGCCAAAACCTCATGGTAAAACTGAAGTGGAATTTGTAAAGAACAGAATTTAAGAAGCTTTACTTTGGAATAAAGCTTGTGTTGTTTGGTAGCTCGAACAATTCTAAATCAAAATATGGTACAGCTGCTATAATGTGATCAAATATATCTGCCATGATATATTCATAATTTTGCCATCTTTTATCTTTACTAAAAGCATAGATTTCTAGCGGAATACCTTGTGTGGTTGGAGCTAACTGACGAACCATAATCATCATGTCCTTGTTAATAGCTGAATGCTTCTCAGTATAAGTTTCAATGTACTTTCTGAACATTCCGAGATTTGTTAAGTTTCTACCATTAAGCAGCAAATCTTTATTAATATTGTTTTCAGAATTGAATGCTTGAATCTCTAATTGTCTTTTTGAAATATATGCAGAGATTAATTCTATATCTTTTAATTTATTTACTTTTTCAGTGGATAAATAGATGACACTATCTAGTTTGATATTAATAGATCGTTTAATACGCCTTCCATCAGAATTCATCATACCTCTCCAATTCTTAAACGAATCTGAAATCATGGCATACGTAGGAATAGTAGTGATAGTTTTATCAAAATTCTGAACCTTGACTGTTGCCAAATTGATTTCAATAACATCACCATCAGCTCCATATTTTTCAAAGGTAATCCAATCACCAATACGCACCATATCATTGATTGATACTTGTATACTAGCAACAAAGCCTAAAATAGTATCTTTAAACACCAAAATGATGATTGCAGATGCTGCTCCAAGTCCAGTAATAAACTTTAGAAATTCAATTCCAGTCATTATAGCTAAGGCAGACATAAAACCAATAATCCAAGCAAAAATCATAAAAACTTGTATGTAACTGTCTATTGGTTTGTCCTTTAGTCTAGGTATTGTTTTAAAATAATCTTTAAGTGCATTTAGCACACTTCTTACAATCCAGAGTGTTAGAATAATTGCAAAAACTTGAAGCCCTTTTTCAATAATATTTTCTGCATACTGAAAATCAATAAGGACAGTAGGAGTGAATTCTAATGCTACTAAAAACGGAACGATATGAGCAATGTTGCGTGGAACCTTATTTTTTACAAGTATATCGTCAAAGTCAGACTTGGACCGAGAAGCAAAACTTGTAAAAAGCGACACAAGAATTTTTCTAATTACGAAATCGATAATAAAAACAACTATGAGCAAAGCTATTAGCAATGCAATCATGTTTAAATATCTTGCTGTATTTTCTGAAAAACCTGTCGAGATTAAATAATCAAAAAGTAGATGTTTAAAATTCATAGCCTATAATTTTCTCAAATGCTTATGATCCAAATAAAATGTTCCAAAAGGAATTATTGAGGCGAGTAAAACCATTTTAAAGTTATCCCTAAACCAATTATTTTCTTGCTTTAGCATAAAAGCCAAAATAATATAGAGCATGAATAGTATACCATGAGGCATTCCTAGCATTTTTACGTATTGCGGATTGTCACCAAAATACTTAACAGGTGTTGCTATAAATAACAACAAAATATAGGACAACCCTTCTAAAAAGGCAACAATTCTAAAAATATTAAAAAGTGAAAACATAACTAAACCTATTTGCAGCTGCAAAAGTAGTTCAGGTTTTAGTTTTTAACTATTTTTTTTGTTACTAATATCGAATTATTTTTATCTAAAATTTTCGCAAAGTATAAGCCAGAAGCCAACGTTGTAGTCTTAATAGTTGTATTATTTGAGTTTAGTTTTTTTTCTATAATTAATTTTCCGTCTAAACTATAAATTAGCAATGATGCAGCTTGGCTATTTTTGTTGACAATATTAAACTCATTTGTAAATGGAATAGGATAGAGCAGTGGTTCATTCTTGGTTAAAAGAATTTCATTATTAGATAATGTACCGTTAAAATATTCAAGCGCTAAATTAAATGCATCTACACCTATTTTCTCACCAATAATCCTACCTCTAATATCATCAATTGGAGGATGAATTCCACCCCAAATTCTCGATAAACTTGTCTGCTCAGAAGCATCTCTATAAGTTGCCCATTGTAGTGTAAAACTTTGAGTTGGGCCTTCTTCAAAAACCAAAAAGTCATTCTGAATGATATCAAAAGTTCCCATTCCTCCAGGGAAAAAGGCGTCACCAGTAAGTAATGTCATGACTTCTGCTGCAGCTCTAGAAAAAGTGGAGTGCCCAGATAAATATCCAGCAAATGGAGGTGTCACAAATGTACCTCGTTGATAAGGCCACCAATGTGTGCCTAAAATCCAATCGACTCCAGCCACATCTGTATCTGGATTAGCAATAAAATCAGGCCCTTTCCAAGCCTTAATTTTTATTTTTCCTAAGTTATTGACATCCTCAATCACTAGTGGATCATTAACATCCGTAATAATTTCTATATAGTCTGGAACTAATGGAATGCCATGGGGATTATAACTAGCAACTCCTTCTGGTGTTGTATTATCAGTACTCTGTCCTTTGGTTGCCATATATCTTATAGCGGTAATTGGACGTGCAAAATCGTAGTAACCTTTTATTCCCCAAATATTTATAGCTGAATCATGCATGGCACTCCCTAGTGCTAAATAACATTTAATGTCCCATTCCAAATCTGAAAGCACAGTTCCTTGTCCTCCAAACTTCTTCACAGTATCAGGATGGTCACTTACATAATTAAGAACCGTAAACCAATGTCCAGGAGGTGTTTCAGAATCTGGACCATCTGCCCAAAATTCTGCTAACACACGAGCATAGTCAGAACGTTTTACCATTTGTGGTGAGTAAGGAGCATTTGTACTAGGATTAATTAAATGTCCAGTTCCAATATCTCCACCATTTGTAAAATCATAAAAGGCTTTATATTCAGCAAATGTTTCAGGATAATCTGAAATATCAACATTTCCTAAGGCACCTGGAGAAATATCAATCATAGTATTGTCATTTGGGTCTAATTGTGCAGACCACGAAGCGACTAGTGCAAAATGCCATTTATAAGGATCATCAATACCATCTTCATTATTTGAATTTTGCATATAAACAGGAGGGCCTGGATTATTATAAACATAACTATTAAATCCGTTATTTAGAATTTGCAAATCTTCAGGAAGTAAACAAAATGGCTTTACTTCTCCCCATTCTGGACCTAAAAATGCAGGTGTTGCTTGTGGAAATGCATTACCTGATTGGTCTACAAAATAGTCAAAAGCCAATGGTTGCCAGCGATTAGGATTAATATCATCATTGTCTTCATATAGATCTAAAATAATAGGGTCATTAACAGGTGAATAGTACTGATTTTCATAGCTGTTTTGTTCATTGGAACCATCTTGATTACCAAAAGCAATAATTTGACTTGCCAAATAATTTCCTAAAGCGGCATAAGAACCAGTGCTATAGTCTATAGACGTAAAGGAGTCGTCATAACCATAAGAATCAAACAGTGCCTTAAAAGAAGGTAAAGAAGTTGCAGATCCTGGTGAGCTCGCAAAACGATGATTTAATAAAGTAAACATCGCATAACTTATCATTTCATGTCTAGCTGCACCAACATCTACTGGATTAGCAATTCCATTAAAGACACAATTATAGCCTTGAAAGTTTTTTCCTAAAAAGATAGTTTCTGCTTGATTATCAAAAATAGACCAAGCATCATACATAGCCATTGAAGTATGAAACAAATTCCTAGCATGTACTGTTGGACGTGCAAAATCGATACGAATGGCGCCTAATAATTCTTCATTCCAATCTCTTGCCACGGAATGTTGTGCGTAAATATTTAAAAAAGAAACACCTATAAAGGCTAATAGAAGTATAGTTTTTTTCATTTATAATGAATTTGGCTGAACTGTAAACTTAAGTGCATTACAAATTAATTACAAATTTTTAAGACGAAATATGATATTTATCAAATAAAATGCGTGTTTTTAATAAATAAACTATAGAAATTATAGGAGGAAGGTTAATAAAAAAAATAGGCTACTTGAGGGTGTAGCCTATTCAATTAGAATAACATTTGTAAGTTTTTTAATGCAGAATGGTTAATCAATAGAAGATACTTCTCCTTCATTTCCCATTAGTGCAAAGAATTTGTTGATATTAGGTAAAATAACAATTCTAGTTCTTCTGTTTTTTGCACGATTTTCACGTGTGTCATTCTCAGAAATTGGATTGTAACTACTACGTCCTGCAGCAATTAATTTCTCTGGTGAAACACTATACTTGTCTTGCAATTTTCTAACAACAGATGTAGCGCGTAATACACTAAGATCCCAGTTGTCTTTAATTTTTTTGGTATTAATTGAACGAGCATCAGTATGTCCTTCAACCATTACTTCTAAACTTGGTTCAGAGTTTATAACATCTGCAAGCTTTTGTAATATACCATTGGCTTTATTGCTTATCACATAACTTCCTGTATTGAATAACATTTTGTCAGAAATAGATATCATTACCACAGTTTCATCAATATTAATAGCAATATCTTCATCTTCATTTAAGGTGCTACTATCTAATGATTTTTGCAAGTTATATGCAACTGCAAGATTCATAGAATCTTTAAGAGTAGTCGCTTTAGCTAGTTTGTTTTGGTCAACATTTGCTAACGTTTTGCGCATTGCTTTTTTCGTTTTGTTTGAAATAACGGCAGCGTCACCAACAGTTTCAAACTTAATATCGTTTTCTACTTTTAGGTTAATGTTTTCATTAGATAATGAAGATATTTTTGTGTTATAGTCATCAACACGTTGCTGAATTTTTTTAAATTTAGACTCAAGATCTTCTTTAGCTACTTGAGTTTTTTGCAGTTCGCTTCTTATTTGACCATTCTCGGTTTCAAGAGCTACATACTTTTTTTTAGATACGCAGGATACGATTGTTGCTGATGTAATAAGAACTAATACTAGTTTTTTCATGAATTTAGTTTTTTGGATTTGCTTTATGTACGATGAAAAACATTTTTTGGATGACGAAATGTAATTTTTATTTTAGCAATTTACTTTTAATTAAGCATTTTGGATATGTCGCACTTCTTCAATCAATAATAAAAATGTATTTTAGTTTTATCTAGCACAAAAACATGGTAAAAAAATCAAAGAAAGGTATTGCATTCATTCATTTATTGTTACCCATTTTTGTTCTAGGTTTGCTTATTATCTACGGCTTGATTTTACAACCTAGAGTATTTGATAAACCAGCGTTCCCATTAGAAATTGTGTTTTTACTTGCGACTGTTTTTTCTGCAGCACACCTTATGTTTATTGGTTTTAATTGGAGTACCATTCAAAAGGCGATAGTAAAAAAGTTGGCAAAGGGATTTCCTGCGGTTTTAATTTTATTCGCAATTGGCTTGGTCATTGGTACTTGGATAATTAGTGGTACTATACCAATCTTGATTTATTATGGTATTAAATTAATTGACCCAACATATATGTATGTGTTGGCATTTATTATTCCAGTAATATTTTCAACATTAACAGGGACTTCTTGGGGCTCAGTAGGCACCATTGGAACTGTGATTATTGGTATTGCTATAACTGCTGATGCTAATTTAGGTATAACAGCTGGAGCCATTATTGGAGGTGCTTATTTTGGAGATAAAATGTCACCATTATCTGATACCACAAATTTAGCGGCATTAGCTACTGAAGTACCTTTGTACGACCATATTCGGTCTATGATGTATACAACGTTTCCATCTGCTATTATTTCAATAATCGTGTTTTTCATTCTTGGTTTTGTGTATCCACCTTTGACCAATGCTGCAAATATTACAGAAACTGCAACAACAATTTCTGCTTTGGAATCTATGTTCAATTTTAATGCATTCCTTTTTATTCCACCATTAATAGTGCTTTACGGTTCTATTAAACGCATGGCAACATTGCCAACCTTATTGGCTTCATCGTTGTTTGCATGTGTTTTGGCATTGATATTTCAAAATTTCGGAATCACAAATGTTATGGAAACTCTTAAAAGTGGTTTTGACACTAGCATGGTAAATTGGATGACTGACATTCCGGAGCAATTAAATGTATTATTCAATAGAGGAGGGCTCTATGAATTGAATGAAGTCATCGTTTTTACGTTAATGGCATTGACTTTTATAGGAACTCTAGATGTTACTGATGCTATGCCAAGAATAGTGAATAGAGTTTTCTCATTTACTAAAACTAGAACATCAGTTATATTAGCATCGTTGGTTTCTACAGCGTTTACAAATGGTATAACATCTAATCAAAGTGCAACAAGTTTTATTATTGGTGATGCTTTTAAGAAGCGTTATGACAAGTTTAATATATCCAGAAAAGTGCTTTCAAGATCTATTGAAGATTATGGAACTATGATAGAAAGTATTATACCTTGGCACGCAACATCATTATTTATGGTTGCAACTCTAGGCGTTTCATTTACAGACTATTGGTATTGGCAACTTCTATCATTAATTAATATTGTTATTGCGCCTTTAATTGCTATTTTAGGCATAGGGTGTTTCTATAAAAAAAAGAATAAAAAGAATGAGTAAAAAGATAAAACCTTCAACATTATTGGCTCATGACAACAACAATAGTTCTTTATATCATGGAGCAGTTGTGCCACCCATTTTTCAGAATTCCTTGTTTACGTTTGATAGTTGGGAAGCCATTGACGAAGCCTTTGAAAATAGAGAAAACAGTTTTATTTATTCCAGAGGAAAAAACCCAACAGTACAATTAGTAGAGGAGAAGCTAGCTCAACTGGCTTGTGGTGAGAAAGCTCAGTTGTTTCCATCAGGAATGGCAGCAATTACTGCAGCTTGCTTGCATTGCTTAACACCAAACAGCCATGTTATAGCTATTAAGAATATGTATGGTCCAGCTAATAATTTATTGGCTAATTATTTGAGTAAAAAAATGGATATTGAAACCACATTTGTTTCTGGTATTCATATGGAAGATTTCGAGAATGCCATTAGACCAAATACAAAGCTCATTTATTTAGAAAGTCCATCATCAGCGATATTTTCATTGCAGGACATTGAAGAGGTTACAGTTTTAGCCAAAGCAAATGGTATCAAAACTATTATTGATAATACTTGGGCAACGCCAGTGTTTCAAAAGCCTTTAACAATGGGAGTAGATCTTGAGGTACATTCTTGTTCAAAGTATCTTGGTGGTCATAGCGATATTATTGGAGGCGTGGTTATTGGAAAAGAAATTGATGTTAAGTCGATATTTCATAACGAATACGAGCTTTTAGGAGCAAAGACAGCACCAATGGAAGCGTGGTTGTTATTGAGAAGTTTAAGAACACTTACTGTAAGATTAAGGCAACACCAAGAAAGTTCCCTAAAAGTGGCTAATTTCTTGGAATCTCATCCTAAGATTTCAAAAGTTAATTATCCTGGACTTAACAGTTATGAGCAATATGATTTAGCAAAAAAACAAATGCAAGGCTTTACAGGATTGTTATCATTTAAATTGGGCACAGATAACCTTGACAAGATAAAAGCCTTTGTGAATACCTTGAGGTTATTTCAAATTGGAGTTAGTTGGGGAGGACATGAAAGTTTGATTTATGTACCAGCTATAAGTTACTTAAAGGAACTCAATACGGAACAATTTAAAAATATGGGAATCTCATTAGGTGATGTAAGAATTTCTGTTGGCTTGGAAAATGTCGATGATTTAATGGGAGACTTAGAGAGAGCTTTAAGAATGATATCATAAAATATTTAAAAACGTTTAAGACTAAAAAATAGAATCTTACTTATTTTTTCTCACAGTTTTATATATGGCATATCCAACTAATCCAATAATGGTAAGCCCAACAAGTAAAACTATTATAAAGCCTACAATAAACCCTGTTTTACTCTCTTTGGAAAACGTCACTCCAGAGGCATAACCTTTTGGTATAAATATCTGATAGGTTAAGTTTTTGTCTAACACATTAAGGTCTTTTACATAAGCACTATATTCGCTCACCTCTATAAAGCTTTTAGACATATCTAAGCTATGATTAATATCAAGTTGCTTTAATTTTTTATCATAGTTAACATCCAATTCATAATAGAATCCTTTAGATGCAATAATGTTGTCATTGGGAGAAATGTTCCAACTTGTGGGGAAATTAACTTTAATATGGTGTTTTCTCAAAGCGGGATATGCCAAAGCCAGTTCAGTTTTTCGGTCAGTTTCGGTTGGTAAGAAGAGTATATCTATAATGCTTGTTGGTTGAAAATAGATGCCAATATTATTTGGATTGTCTGCCATAGGCACCCAAATGCTATCAATTTTATAGGCTTCTTTAATCACTAGTAAATTAGAGTTTAAATTATCTAGTATTTCAGGGTTTTTTGTAGCATTAATCCTTGAAAAATAGTTAGAATAATAATTTTCATATTCTTTCTTAATAGCGCTTATACTGTTATTTTTAAAGTATGCACGCATATTATCTGCCTCATTTTCATGATAGGTGGTCGTTATATTTAATGTGGCATCGCCACCAATTTCATCTAAGTTAAAAACTTCCTCAATTTCAATTGTATTTTGGTATGATGATACAATAGTATCAAAAGCAGTATTTCCTTCTTTGAGTACTAAACCATATTCATAATCTGGGAAATAGGTAGATTTATAAGTCCCACCTTGATTGGTAATGGTTGGATCATAATAAAGGTTGCTATTATTTTCATCAACCACCTTAACCACGCAATGGTCAAATAATTTTTGTGATGGAAGCACTTCAGTAATTGTTTTGCTCAATGTGGTGCTGACAAGCATAGGATAGGCTTCAATGCCCATTTGATTGAGCATGGAAACCATAAGAACACTTTTGTCCTTGCAATCACCAAAACGCTGCTCAAATACCTTGTTTGGTGATGATGGCTTGTAACTCCCAATACCAGATTCTAAGCCTAGGTATCTAATTTCATTTTGAACAAAATCAAGTGTTGATTTAATTTTTTCACCTTCCGTTTTATTGGACGTATTTATGGTATTTATTGCCTCTTTCAAGTCAGAATTAACAGGAGCATTTATTTTATATACATCAACGCCCCAATCTACAACGTCTGCCCAAGAATTGTGTGTAGAAACAAAGATGTTGTCATATAAAAGCTTCCATGAAGGAGTGTAGTTTTCAAATTCAATTCGTCTGGTGTTTTTAGCTTTCCAAACGTAAATAGTATTACCGTTTTCATTCGTAATGGTAGGTTCTGGTGCTTGGTTAACACCATCATAAGATAGTTTATCTTTAGAAATTAACCGAACATATATTTCGCCTACAGGCTCAGAATCATTAAGTACAAACGACGATGAAAACGAATCTCCATGAATAGGATTAAAGCCCTTTATTGAGTAACTATAATCTACAATGTCACCAGTTCTCACATCAGACATATTAAGCATGGCAGATAAGCTTCCATCATAAATATAGTTATCGGCATTGCTTTCACGTCTTAAAATTTGAAAATCAGAAATATTTAATTTATCAATAATTTTTCCATCACGCTTAATTGTTATTTGGTGAAAACGTAAAGATTGATAAGTAGGATCATAACCTGTGTTAATGGAAGAGGCTGTTTGTATACCAACATTATCTGTTATTTTAGTAACTATTCTAATGTAAGCTTCTTGTAGTGGTACATTTACCTGTTCGTTATATTGTAAAAGCACTGTGCCTTGCGTAGTTTCATCAAGATCGATATTAGGAGATTCATTAACTGGTTGAATTTCCACCCAATGTGGTGTTGGTGACTTTACAATTTGGGTATGTGCAAAATTTGATAGTAATATAAAACAGAATAGGAATAGTTTTTTGAGCATGATAATATAGGTTAGTAGGCAATTTTGTGCTAATATATAATTCCCTTTTGAATTGAAGAAATTTTCTTATAGTAGTGAATGCTAAATATTCTATTTTACATAATATAAATTATAGTACAAATGTTATCATTGGTATTTTATGAGAGGTGTACATTTGATAGCTATAATGTAGTATTATGTAAAATATCCCAGAAGCATTTGTTTTCATAAGAATAATTGGAACTTGGGTCATTAAACTATTAAGCGGTTTGCTTCGCAGAGTTTTTAAAACATTATGTATCTATAATTAGCCGTTATGTAAAATAGCCGCTACCAAGCGCTCGATTGTTTTATAAAATCAAATTGCTCTGGCAATTTATTTTACACACAATTATCCAACGCTTGCCAACGCCAAAATAAAAGCTAACCTTTTTACTTTTATTAAAAATCTCATATTCGATAAAATGTACGTAATAAAAAATTTTACGAGATTCTCGTAAGCTTTCCTCAAGAGCATAAAATTACTCGAAGAGATAATTTCTATGCACTTGCTATGTTTAGAACTTTAATTTTATTTATTGGGTTTTTATTGAAATATTGTCTTCAATAGCATTCTCATGTAACACAGCGTATCCAATGGCTTTCTTTACAAAATCATTTAAAGAGATTCTTTTTTGACTTGCAATTATAGCTGCTCTTTTGTGCAATTCCATGCTTACTCTTACATTAAAACTCCCCTTAAATGTCTTATTTGGTTGTTTACCTAACTCCTTACATGTTTCTAAATAATCATCAATTGATTCCTCAAAAGATTCTTTTAATTCCTTTACAGACGACCCTTCAAAGTTCACTAAATCACTAATTCCAAAAACTTTTCCATAAAATACTTCATCGTCTGAATTAAAATTTACAGTTCCAAAATATCCTTTATATGTTAAAAAATCACTCATAATTATAAATTTAAATATTCTATAACTTGCTTAATCGCATAGGGTTTTACTATTTTTTTTTGGATGCGGTTCATGTAAACTAATCACATCCTTTTGTTTATTTATAAACTTTCTTCTTGAACCTCCTGTTTTTCCTTTTTGAGGCATTTCTTCAAAACCGTAATGTGATAAAACTTTTTTTAATTCATCCCAAGTAAAGTCTTTCGGGTTAGATTGAATTTTTAAAATAAGTTTATCAATTTTTGCCACTTATATATTATTAGACGTTGCAACTATTATTTAGTTACAAATATATGTATTTTTTTTTAAATCACTTTATTCCCATCATTTTTATGCATAGCTTAATCATAAAGATTTAATTAATCTTTCTTTTCTTCATTATCTTTTGTCTTGAAACAAAAGAAACAAAAATTCAAGGCTGCATATAATTTTGGAAACAATTAACGGCTCATTCGCTATATTTTAGGAAACATTGGAACTCGTTAAGATTGCTTTGAAATCCTTTTTATAATTGAAACTCTTAAGAAACTGTATTACTAAACCCCTAAAATATGTACGCTCATTTCACCTATTGTTTTGACCAAAATTTTATGAGGCCAAGTTAAACATCGAGGTTCTATTTTACATAATAATATTAATCTTCAAAAGCACTGAATAATTTATCATTAACATTATAAAAACTTACTAATTTAAAAGGCAATTCTTCCTTTTTAAGGAATTCCGTTGCTAATTGTTCCGATGTTAATATAATTGGAATAACTTCAAACTCTTTTAAATCAATTTTATATTTTACTCCAAGCAAATCTTTATTCGCTATAACCCATTCATACCTTTCCTTATGCTTTTTTATCCACCCTTTCTTTGATTCACTTCCAAATAAGTTATTTACCTCTTCTACTAATTGCTTAACATTTTTTGCAGCTTCAGTATTCTTGCATTCAAGTAAATAGATTTTTTTTAATTCTTTATTAATTACTAAAACATCGATATCGCCAATATCTTTTGAATGCTTTAATTGAGATTTAGTATTTATTTCAACTTCTTTATCAATCAAAGAATTTTCACTCTTATCATTAAAAAACTCAAAGACTTCATTTGTAAAATCCTCTCCTTTTTTTTCTAAATTCCTTCCTATAACTTTTATTAATTTACCTTCAGGTTTAGCTCTTAACTTTCCTGAATAAAACAAATAAAGTAAAAACTTTCCTGATTTTATTAACTGTCGTGGTCCTACGTAATATTTGTTTTTCTTCTTTGCTACATCATAAACTTTCACAAGAGGTTTTTGATTTAGCGATAATCTTCGATTAAATCTCCAAGGAAAAATATCATAAGTTTCCATTCCTTCAGGAAGTTCCATAATGTGCTTCCTTTTACTTAAAGAAAAATGATTTAATAGTGCAATTACTTCCTCTTTACTTATTTCTGGCAATATCTTTATGATTTCTGTAATTAATTCGTCTTCATAAAAAATAGAACATCCTGGGTCCTTGAAAAAACAAATACCACTCAATGCTTGAGTGAATTGAATTAGTTGAGTTAAAGTAACACCATACTCATCTTTAAATGCTTCTTCTGTTTTTTTTGTAAAAACATCTGTTCCATCATCTTCTGGCAAGTCAGCATAATTATTATTATAATTTTTTATTGCATCATTAACGTTTTCACTTGACTTTGACAAACTATAAGGTTTGAATACTTGTTCTGATAAAATCTTATCTGTACCAATTCTTCCAGACTTTAAGACATCTATTTTTATTTCAAACAAATCATAATTTACTTGATCACCAATCATTCCCCAATTAATTATTTGATCCATCATAGCTAGTAAATTATCTATATTTTCCTGGCTTGGTATGAGCTTACCTTTTCCTGGACATGCAGCTATATGTTCAATTAAACATCTAATAGACAATGTAGTTCTATCAATATCTTGAAATACTTCGTTTAAGTTTTCTGTTTGTTTTTCCTTACTTATAAAGCAAGCGATCATTGTAGGAGTATTTAATATTTGCTTATTCCTTTTATATATTAGAGATTCATTTAATCTAATGAAATGCTCTAATAGAAAATGGCTATCGTATTTTTCAATTTCATTTATTAGGTCTGGAAGAAATACTTTAGAAGACATTTTCTTTATAAAACTGTTTTTATCATCTATAATTTCAGTTTTATCATCAATGATTTTAGCTTCAAGAAGCTTTGGCAATAGTTCATCAAGTCTTTTATTTACATTGTATTCTTGTAAGTATCTCACTTTTGAAGTTCCTCTTGGGTCTAACAGTAAATTGTTATTAGTATTCAAAAGATATATCTTTTTCTTATGTGGGATGTTAACTACGTTCTCAATTATTTTGTTAATCAACTCTGGAGTCAAAATAGATTCCCCCAATTTATTATTAGCTAATTCATTAAAACCATCTAAAATTTTTCTAATTAATATTTGTTCACCTAAATTGTCATCTCCATATAAATATGGTAGAATTTTATGTGGGATTATAATATTGATAACATTATCATTAACAGTAATTTCAAAATCATCTTCTACACCTTCTTCCCTATCAAATTTAAATTCAATCTCATGAAATTTTGATTTTTCCTTGAATCCAAAATTTATTGTTATTGGATCAGAACCTATTGAGCTTAAAGTAGGTGACAAATAATCTGTTATTTGCCAAATCCAGTAGCAAATAGCGTCAAGGAATTCAATATAAATTCCTTTATAATCATTTGGAATTTTAGATATGTCTTCAAGCGATTCTACCCAAATAGGTTGCTTATATCCTGTAATAGCTTTTGAAAGTCTATTGCCTATATCACCAAGGGAAAAATATAAATTGTTTTCTCCCTCTATTTTAATACAAAGCACATTATATAATTTACCACTTTCGTCTTCTCTAGATATTGAATGCCTGTCTTCATTTACATAAGAATTATAAATATATTTACGTGAATAACCCACATCAACCATCATAAAATTTGGTCTTTGGCTATCATTCATGTAGAATGAATCATTTAAATCCTTATACATCGCGTATAGGTTAATCTCATTTGTAAATGGAGCGAGTTGTGTTGTGGAAGTAAAATCCTCTTTAGTTTGAGAATAATTCCAAAAATCTAGTGTTTCATAGTTTCTTGAGTTCATTATAACATCAAAATAATAAGCAGGAAAAACTACCTCACTAATCTTATCATGTTTCTTATATGCTCTAAAGTACTCTCTACCAAGTCCTGCAAGAATCTTAATAGATAATATTTTGTCTTCTGGATATTGTTCTATTAACTTTTTTATTACACCATCTTTATGTTTATCTAATTTCACAGAATCAAATTCACCTCTAGACGCAAAGGGATGAAAAATATTGTAATTGCTTCCATCATCAAATTCCAAACTTACATAAGCAATTTTGTCTTTATCAATTCTGTAGTATTCTTCATAAATATTTACTCCATTGTTATCTGGTTTTTTGAAATCACTTAACAATTCGTATCCAGCATGACCTAGATGTACATTAACATTATTCCAGAGTATTGATGTATAAATTTTGACCAACTCATTTATACATTTATGAGAATTAGCTATTTCTAATATAACATGTAAAAGAGCAACATGTAAATTACTTGCTGATATTATTTTATAGCCATCATCTACTTCAATTATTGGCTTTGCAATAATTGGGTTTGTATTGTAATCATCATTTTTTAAATTATCATCTTCTTCTAAAACTAAAAGCTTAATAATATCACTTTTGACATGGAGTTCTTTACATAAAATTTCCAATTCATCATAGGTAAGACTAATTGCACTAATATATTTTGCTTGATTTTTAGCTTCAACTAAATTTATTCCTTCATTTAGCGTTTCTGTCTCTAAATACCTCTCTAGTCCTACATCTTTTAATACTTTGTCAGAAATATTTAGAGTTAAAAGACTAATTTGAAAAACAAGTTTTTTGAAAACTTCTGGTAATTCATTCTTTGTATGAAAAATTGCTCCTAATATATTAGCTAAAATAAATTCACCTCCATCAGAAATACCTGGTAGGATTAAATAATCTCCTCCATAAAAAGTAATAATATTAGTGAATATATTTATTGGTGGATCTTCAAGGTGGTGATGAGAATAATTACTCTTAAGGACTTTTTTTAATTCATTAATATCATGAGACCCTTTATCTTTTTGTCCATAAATTAAACTCTCACGTATTAATAGTTCTAGCCTTATATTTTTACCATAATTACTTGGAAGTAGCGAACTTGAACTAATATTATCAATCAAAAATTGCACATTAAATTTTGATAATGGGTGTGTCTTAACCGCTTGTACTGATTTTTTATATTTCATCTTACCAATACAACATTTTTTGTATTTTTTTCCACTACCACAAGGGCATTTTTCATTGCGTCCAATTTTATTTCCCATAATAATTTATGTATGATTTTTCAAGAGCTATATTAGCTAAAAAGGGAGAGTTTAAATTTACGAAATATTGTAGGAATCTATGTAAGGGAAAACCGTAAACAATTGAGTCTTTATTAATTTATAACCATTCCACACACATTACACTTCCCTCCTACGTCGTCGCATAATAAGTGTTCCATTAACATTGTAGAAGAAACTTTTGAGAATAAATTTTTTAAAGAAAATGTAGTAACAACTTTCGCTTTTAACCAAAGCTCAAGTTACATAACGCAGAACATTATAGTACAAATGTTATCATTGGTATTTTATAAGAGAAGTCCATTTGACAAAGTATTACCTCTTCAATGCAAAATGACCATTTTTAGTAAGCCCACTACTGAATATAATGGTAAACCAATAATCATTTGATGGAAGATGTTCTCCATTAAAAGCACCATCCCAACTTTTCTGGTTAGCAGTCAATATGGCTAATAGCTTTCCATATCTATTATAAATTTGAATATTATAATTTTCATTTGTTCTGCCTCTTAATTCCCAGACATCATTAATACCATCATTATTTGGAGTGAAAAATTTTGGATAATCTAATATTGAAACTTCCTCTTGCAATATACCACAACCATTAATTTCTCTAACATAAACAGTATAATCACCACCTATTAGATTAGTAAATATATTACTTGATTGAAAACCAAACCCGTCTAACGAATATTCGTAATTCAAATTTGTATTAATCACTATTTCGATAGAATTGTTATCACTAAGCTCAATAATATTAATGGAATAATCATTTATTGGACTTACATTTGTAGTTGTTACAATTACTTCCGAAGTATCAATCGTACACGCACCATTAGCGACCGAGTAAATATATATTCCAGATGGATCAACACTTGGATCAAATATTCCTAATCCACTTGATAAAATAGGTGTCCATACACCTCCAGAATCTGGAGTTCCTGATAAACTGTCAAATAGATCTACTGAAAGACTATTTATACAAATTTCTAAAGTTCCATCCTCACCTGCATATGGTAAAATATCAACTATAACATCAACTTCAGACGATTCTATATCACAAACACCATTAGAAATGGAATATGTATATATGCCAGTATTATCAATACTGGGATCAAATATACCAGTTCCACTAGAAAGACTTGGAGACCAAACACCTCCAGAATCTGGAGTTCCATTTAAGCTATCTAATAAATCAACTGAATTGCTGTTGGAGCAAATTTCTAAAGACCCATCCTCACCTGCATTTGGTAATATATCTACTACTACATTAATTTCTGAAGAATTTGATCCACAAGTACTATTGGATACTGTATAAGTGTAAATTCCAGAGGAATCAACAGCAGGATTAAATATACCTGTTCCACTAGAAAGGCTTGGAGACCAAATGCCACCAGAATCTGGAGTTCCATTTAAGATATCAAATAAATTAGTAGAATTACTGTTTGAGCAAATTTCAAGATCGCCATCCTCACCTGCATTTGGCAATATATCTACAGTTACATTAACTTCAGATGAATCAGGACTGCATGCTCCGTTAGAAACTGTATATATATAAATTCCAGAGGAATCAACAGCAGGATCAAATATTCCTGTTCCACTAGAAAGGCTTGGAGACCAAACACCTCCTGCATCTGGACTACCTGTTAAGCTATCAATTAAATCAACTGAATTATTATTGACGCATATTTCTAGAGTTCCATCATTACCTGCGATTGGAATATTATCAATAGAAACAGTGACTTCAGCTTGATCTATTCCACAAATACCATTAGAAACGGTATAAGTATAAACTCCAGAACTATCAATTGAAGGGTTGAATATTCCCGTTCCACTAGAAAGACTTGGAGACCAAACACCTCCAGAATCTGGAGTATTATTTAAACTATCAAACAAGTTAACAGGATTATTATTAATACAAATGTCTAAGATTCCATTTTCTCCAGCGTATAAGATATTATAGAACTGAAAATCAAATACTCCATCATTATTGGTATCAATTGGCAAAGTATACCCATCCGACTCACCAATTATTAAACCATTTACATCAACAGTATCTGGTAAATCACCTAATGTTCCATTTATATCGTTATCGGTAAACCCCGCTTCAATAACATCATAACATCCATCATTATCGCTATCCAAATCATGATGATCTGGATAACCATCACCATCTGTATCTCTATCAATGTCACCATTTTGTTCAATAACATCAAGTATTCCATCGTTGTCATCATCTAAATCATCATCGTTCATAACTTCATCTTTGTCAAAATCTGGAGTACATTCTTCCCTTATTTCTGCCTCACTACTACAATTGGAGGGATTGCCTACGATTTCAAGATATCCTGTAATCCCATCGTTATCTAGCAAATTAGAAATAGCACAACAATCTGTTAAAGAAATATTATCGGTTATAATAAAAGAATAATCATTAATAAAATTCAAATCAGCAACTTTAATTAGTGACTCTAATCCGTCTAAAGAAGTCAATGAAGGGTTAAGATTGAGTTGAAATAGTCCTCCAACAATTTCTAATTGGCCAAAACCAATAAGACTTTCTAATGAGTTATTTGTAATTATTTGAACAACTCCATAAATATGATTTAAATGATTGAAGCCGTCTATAACTGTTAGGTTGTTGTTGTCTACTAAAATAAACCAACCAGATGGAGGGTTTAAATTACCGAGAGATGTTAAATTTTCAAATCCAGAAAGACTTGTTATCGCAGTTTTTTCTATACTAAATCCAGACCCTATAGTTTCTAGGGCGTTGAATAGAGGTATCGAAACCAAATTTGGAGAATAGTTACCATTACTAGTTGAGATCCCGAAAAATCTATTTATTGTTTTTAAATTTAAAAAGCCCTGTATTGATGTTAATGAAGTGCTACCTATGCTAAAATTTCCATTTATGGTTTCCAATGCATTAAAGCCATCTATTTCTAACAAATCATCATTTCCATGAATTTGAAAATCTCCTTCAGTAGTTATACCTAGTCCAACATCTTTTAGTGAAATAAACTTTGATATGTTTAATAAAACTTCATTATTATTAATTGCAAACCAACCTCCAATACTTGTTAGATTAGCGAAATCAGAAATGGTTTCTAATGAATGATTTCGTATAATCGAATATTTCCCTTCTACTGTAGTAAGAGAGTTGAAGCCAGTAATTTCTGCTAAGGCATCATTATCTTTTAAATAAAAATTCCCACCAACTGTTTGCAAACTATTAATTCCTTCAATTATTTCTATCTCACGACTTTCATCAATTTCAAAATCACCTCCAATAAATTCTAGTTGACTAAAATTTGAAACACTTGTAATCTCAGAATAACCAATTAATAAAGAACCCTCTATCCTTTTTATTGCAGTTATTCCAGAAATGTCGGTCGCATCTCCAATATATAAATCGCCATTAATTATTTCACATGTGGGATAATTACTGATAAATTCTTCAACATCAGCTTGAGTATACAGATTAACATCTCCTGTAGGACATTGAGCAAAAAGTAAGCTTCCAGATAATAGGAAAAAAAATAGTAAAGTAGTTTTCAAAACAAATGTAGTTGGGTACAATGAAAGGTAAATATATCAAATATTTATTTTGCATCAAAAATCGGAAATATGATCTTATTGTTTTTCACAGTTTTCGAGTCCTTGCACATTTAATCATTCCACACACATTCCACTACTCTCCTATCGTCGTTTCGTGAAAAGAGTGTTCCATTAACATTGTAGAAGAAACTTTTTAGAATAAATTTTTAAAAGAAACTATAGTTCGCCTCTGCGCCAGCTGGCTCATTCACTAAAAAAGTCTACCAGACCTTTTCTTCACGTTCTGTCCTGCTTTTAAGCAAAGCTCAAGTTACATAACGCGGTACATTATAGTACATTTTTAATATTTGATTATCCTGTGGATGATTGAATATTAAAACAATAAGATGTTCAAATAACATAATTCTTATAATTTGTTTTCAAATAAAAATATCCTCAGGATCTTCTTATTTGAAAAGTATGTAAAATAGCCGCTACCAAGCGCTCGATTGTTTTATAACACAAATGCGCAGCATTCATGAGCTCTTTATTAAAACAATAAAAATCAGCGAATAATTATCCATCGCTTGCCAGCGCCAAAATAAAAGCTAACCTTTTTGCTCTTATTAAAAATCGCGTATTCGATGAAATGTACGTTATAAAAAATTTTAGACGATTACTCACTTCTTTAATATTGTTTTAGACGTGTTCGTGAATGCTTCGCATTTCTCGTGGATTGCCACAAGAGCATAAATTTTAAAAAAATAAAATTCTATGCACTTGTTATATTTAGAACTTCAATTAATCTTCTTTTTAATGTTTTATTATTTGTATTTCAAAAATTGATACTCAATCAATTCTTTAAAATAATATATAATTTTGGAAACAATTAACGGTTCATTCGCTATATTTTAGACTATTTGGCGTTAAGAAAATGTACAGTGTACATTTTTAGCTAAATACGATTTGAAGCAAGATTTTAGTAAAGTGTTGTATCCAAATCAAATAAACTCACCACTTCTCTATTGTATTTCATTTTCATAATAAATTCAAAAGCTCCATCGTAATCGTAAAAAAAGACTATTCCCTAAGGTTTGATACTCTTCAAACTCAAAAAAAGATTGTCCGGTAAAATTTAGTTCCCAATTTGCAGCTATAGAATAATCCAAACTGGGTATTATAATAACAGAATGATTGGTTGGTGAATAAATGGTACTCATACTAGCTAAGAGGATAGGAGAAAATTCTTTGGCCAATTGTAGAAACCCAGAATATTCGAAGGGCATAAGGTTCTTTGCAGTAATATCTGAAAATATTAGATTTTCGATTCCTCCTGAAAAATCATTTGTCGTACTGTTGTACAAAACAGAACCATTTATATAAAGACCATTTTTAAAAACGTAATCAACCGATAAAGAAGTGCTCAATACATTTTTAGATGTATCGGTATTCTCGTAAGCTACAAAATAAGAGACTTCTCCTTTAAAACCGGCATTCTCTAAATTTCCTGCCCAACCTGCACCAAATACCCAATCTTTTTGATAAACACCAGTAATTAATTGAATATCATACGACCATTTGTTAAACTTGTACATGGCTGCCACAATATGATCAGCCTTACTTCTACCCTTTTTTGCTGCTATTTCGATTTTAGTGAAATCATCTAAATAATATTGTACTCTTATAGCATCACTACCAGGACGTTCTTCATAATCGAAATCTAAAAAGTTATACGTATTAAAAATATCATTCGGATTCCATACTAAATTCATTCCCCAGTTAACACGTTGCCTCCCTAAAGTGATATCCCAATTACCTTTGGTATAGTTTACCAATACCCTATCAATAGTGGTATTGAAAAGAATGTCTTTGTTGTTGATACTATTCCAAGAAAGATCTGCAATCCCATCATCATTTGAAATTATTTCAGAATAGCCGAATATGTTTTTAACATTATCACCGTAAAACAGTCTGTTTCTAAGCTCTAATCTAACGGTAATTTCTTCCGAAGGAATATATTTAAAATTTAACCTGTTGTGTAATAAGGTCGTCCATTGTAACTCATTGAACCTGTCAACAAAACTAAACTCATTCAAATTTTTAATATAACCTGATAAAAATAGCTTTTCCTTCTTTTCTTGAGCATTTATAGTGGATAATACTAATAGCAACAGATATGTTAGATACAGCTTATTCATTTGGCTTATAATGGTGTTTGCTGCACATCTGATGCTACTTTTCCATCTACTAAGGTAATTACTCTTCTGGCTTTTTCAATAACGCGCTGATCATGTGTTGAGAATAAAAAAGTAATCTTCTCTTCTTTGTTCAATTTTGCCATAATGTCCAGCAAATTAGCCGCAGATTTTGAATCTAAATTTGCCGTGGGTTCATCTGCTAATATTATTTTAGGTTTTGAAGCTAAAGCTCTGGCAACTGCTACACGTTGTTGTTGTCCCCCAGAAAGTTCACTGGGTTTACTATTTATTTTATCTTCAAGTCCTACTTCTTCTAATAAAGTTAATACACGTTTTTCTCGATCAGCTTTGGGCATATGTTGTAACTGCAATACAAAACCCACATTCTCTTTTGCAGTAAGAACAGGAATCAAATTAAACGACTGAAACACAAACCCTATATTATGCAATCTGAAATCTATCAACTTATTTTCTGATAGTTCTGTGATCTCTATGCCATCTATAATAACACTTCCTGCAGTTGGTTCATCCAATCCACCTATTAGATTCAACAACGTAGATTTTCCTGAACCAGACGGTCCAACTAAAGCCACAAACTCTCCTTCTTCTATATGGACGTGCACGTTTTGAACCGCATGAACCGGAATTGTTTTTGGGTTGAATGTTTTACTCACATTATGTGCATCTATAATTGTTTTTGCCATAATTTTAAATTTTACGTATTGCTTCTGAAGGGTTTAATTGTAATGCTTTATAAGCAGGATAAATAGCCGATAAAATCGCTGTTAATAAACACATGGTTACGATGATTACATATTTTTCTTGATCCAAGGCGGGATATATAATTGAGCTGAATCCATAGGATGCTAAGCCTTCAGAGAACATAGATAAATTAATGCCTGTTTTCCCTAATACTGTTACCGTTACCCATCCTATTAACAAACCTATTGGAGTACCTAATAATGTTAAATAGAATGTCTCCAACATAATCATAATAAATATTTTACGCTTATTCAACCCAATCGCCATCAACATTCCGAGTTCTCTAATACGCTCCAATACAGCCATCAACATTGTATTTATGATGCCAAATGTTAATGCCAAAAGAATGATGCCGCTAATGATATAGGTATACAGGTTAAACGATTCTATAATCATTCCCAACTCGGGAGACAACTCTTTCCAATCTTCAATTTTCCCTTTTGGAACTGCAGTTTTGCTATAGTTTTTAATTGTATCTAGTTGTTCTTCATCTTTAACCAATATGGCTATTTCATTGCTTTCCGATGGATTAAGTTCTAATAGTTCTTGTAAGTGTTCTTGTTGCACATATACATTTACTTCGTCTAACGAAATGTTTTTAGATCTGTAAATTCCTCCAACTTTAAAGGCTCCTGAAACGATTTCTGAATTAACATTGGTAAAGGTCAATACAACTTTACTTTTGAGCTTAACCTTAAGTTTTTTTGCTAGTTTTTCACCAATGAGAATTTCATTTTCTTTTCCTGAATCAAAATAAAAACCTTCTCTTACATTCTCATTCAATCTAATTTGAGTTACTTCTGAAGAAGGATTGATTCCGTAAATTTTCACACCACTCGCTGTTGTTGGTGAGGTAATCATTCCCATAGAAATAACCCGGGAACTTACTGAAGCAATTCGGTCATCAGATTGAAATTGTTTTACAATCTCATTGGTATTTGGTATGGTGAATTTGGAATCATTGTCTTCTTTAAAATTTGGGTGATGTATCTGAATATGAGATAATTGTTTATAAACAGATTCATTGATGTTGTTTTTATATAAACCCCAAGTAAAGGACAAAATAAATATTCCAGCCCACACACCAATAATAATTGAGCTTATGACTACTAAACTTCGTGATTTATTCCGCCATATATTCCGCCAAGCAATTTGAAATAACATAACTAACTATTTATAGCTTCAACAGGTTTTAACTTCATCACCTTATACCCTGGATAAAAGGCTAATAGGATAGATAACATTAAAACGATTAAAGTTTGAACAATAAAAATTTTCTCATTACTAGAAAAGTATATGATAGATTCAATACCCCAATCTTCATAAACTTCCTTCATCTCACCAGTTAAATGAATGGGATGTAGGGTAAACCATTTTATAAACAGAATACCTCCAATAATCCCCACAACACATCCCAATAAAGAAATCATTATGGATTCTAATAATAGCACAACAGCTAGTAAATGCTTTTTCATTCCTATGGCAATCAAGATTCCTAATTCGTGTTTTCTTTCAAAGATCATCATCAATAAAGTGCCAAATAATCCAAATGAAATAACAAAATATAAAACCCCAATGATGATATAATGTCCCGTGCTATCCGCTTCAATGAACTGATCCATTTCAGGCATCATTTCCTTCCAACTCATCACTTCGTATTTATCAGGATCTAGTGATTCTTGTAAGGTCTGTTTTTGCCATTCCAGATCTGTTGTATTATCTAGCATTACCGAAACTGATGTCAACCTGTTTTCGGCATCATACATATATTGCGATTGTTGTAGCGGCATATACACTACATTGTTATTCAACTCAATAGCACCCAGTTTTATTAGTCCTTTCACTCTGAACTTTGCAGCAGCACTACTTGCATGGTATCCTTGACCTAACAACACCAAGGTGTCATTCACTTTTAGTTTTAATTGAGAAGCTAACCCTTCTCCTAAAACAACGGCATTATCATTAATGCTTTTGATGTATTTACCATCTACAATTTTATCGTGTAGATTATTAACTTCTTTTTCTTTAACAGGATCTATTCCTAAAACAAGAACACCTTTCGTTTTGTCAGAATAAGAAGCCAATGCAAATGTTTGCAAACGAGGCATGATGTTCGTCACCATTGGGTTATTAAGTAACTCTTGATACAATTGTTGATCTTCCTCGAATGTATTGTCTATAGACTGCTCATCCCAATAGCCTTTTTGATGAATTTGTAAATACCCTGAAGAATAGCTTACCACATTATGAATCATATTGTCGTAAACACCATCGGTTAAGGAACGGAAAATTATTGCCAATAATACAGCGAAAAATACCGAAGTAGCAGTTATGATTGTCCTACGTTTATTGCGCCATATATTTAACCAAGCTAGTTTTAATAACATTATTTTAATTGTTTCATATTCCGAGTAGTGAAGAAATTATCGTTAATGGGTTTATCAAAAATGATATCATTGTATATTATTACAGTGCTGTTTCCTTCTTTATCAACAGGAAGCATTTCAATTTTTGAGGTTATTTTTCTACCTCCAACTTCTTTAACTTCACTAGAGTTCATAATATTTACCAGCTCTCCATCTTCATCGTAGAATCCTGCCTTTAACTGTAAAAAATCAGCAGAGTCAATCCACACAAGTACCTTTTCCCATACTATAGCTGCGGAAGGCTTTGGTATCATTTCAATTTTATAGCAGTCTTTACCGGAAATGGTTTCTTTTCCTAGTAGTTTATGATCATAATCTGAAACTGAAGACGCTTCTTTAACCAGATCATCGTTGGTAAAATCGGTTCCCATCCAACTTTGCGACATCATTGATGGCGGTAATTTAATTGTACGCTCTATAGATGGAATCCAGTTCCAAACCTCTTTTATACGTTTTAAAAACACGGTTCCTTTCTCTCTAGCTGGAGAGGTTACCAAAATCATGGAATAATCATCACCCTTAGACCAAGCTTTCATATTCATTTCTCTACTCCAATTGGGTCTGATTATTTTGATAGTGATATCTGCTTGCGATGTTTTACCACGCATATTATCATCAGCTTTCTTAACAATATCCTTTGCTGAAAGATCTTGTTGAAATTGCATTGATAGTAATGGCATCGCAAAAATAATAATGCCTATGCCAAATTTTAAGAGCCGTGAGTTTTTCATAAAATCAAAGTTAATTGACATTATTGAGAAAAAACATGATGATTATCAGTCAGGTAAAGAATAATTAGACAATTATAATGTTTAGAATGCCATTTCACACACATTATGCTTCCCTCCTAGGTCGTCGCATAAAAAGTGTTTACTCACCACACACAATTTAATATATAGGAGCTCGTGAACCGGAAGTGGTTTCATTAACATTGTACAAGAAACATTTTAGAATAAATTTTTTTAAGAAACTTTAGGAACAACTTTCACTTTTAACCAAAGCTCAAGTTGTATAACGCAAACATAATAGTACAAATATCTTTGTATAGCTGTTTATCTCAATTGTGTATTTGTAAGCTATAATTCGATATAAAATAAAATAAGCATGATTTTTTTATTGCAGATATATTGGTACATTTAAAGTCAGAATAAACAATATAAATTATATGAAGAAACTAGTTGTTTTTTTAGCTCAAATTTTATTCGTACTCCCAATGTTAGCCCAAGATGATGGTAGTCCAAATCCAATAAAGGTTACAAGGCAAGGATTTGGAAGTCATGACGGTATTGATATATCATTGGGCTTTATTAATGCAAAACTTAGGACTGAAGGTTCTGCTTATTATTTTGATAATTGGAATACGGAAGGAGTAATTTATATAATAGATAAAGGAAGGGTTAAAATAAAAAAAGTAAACATAAACTTGTTTGATAGTAAACTTGAAGCTATTTACGATGAAAACTCTGTGTTTACATTCAATAGTGACAACTTAATCAAAATAGTTATTAACGATAAAGTTTTTAGAACCTTCGAAATTAATAAAGAGCTGAAAATATTTGAACAAATTTATAACGATGGATTTTCAGTTTATAGGTATTATAGTGTCATTTATTCACAAGGATCAAAAAACCCGATGCTTAATAGAAAAACTAATAAATATATTAATAAGGCAAAATATTATCTATATCGTGATGGTGAGTTAACCATGATGAAATTGTCAAAGAAATCTTTTTCTAAGCTTTTTCAATCTGATGAAGTTAGTCAAGAATCTATTTTTGAGTATATTAAGAAAAGCAAATTATCTTTAAATAAAGAAGACGAATTAATTAAAATTTTGAAATTTGTAAATAAATAGCATCATTTGATGTATTCCACACACATTCCACTACTCTCCTATCGTCGTTTCGTGTAAAAAGTGTTCTATTAATATAGTAAAGACAATTTTTTTAAAATTTTCAAAATACTGAATTCTAGTGAATTAGGGATTTTAGATTTTTAAGTAAAATCCTTTATAGCAATAATTTGTCATGTTATATAAAAAAAAGAATAGTTATATTCACTTCTGAGTATTTTTCTCAAAAGTTGAAATTTTAATAATGTCACAAAAAAGGAAATTTGGAACCTTCGCTGGTGTTTTTACACCTTCTATTTTAACCATTCTTGGCGTTATTATGTATATGCGTTTAGGTTGGGTAGTTGGTAATGCAGGCTTAATTGGTGCTATTGTTATTATTATTATCGCACATGTTATTTCGATTTCTACAGGTTTAAGCGTATCGTCTGTTGCAACAGATAAAAAAATTGGTGCTGGAGGTATTTATTATGTATTATCTAGAAGTATGGGAATTCCTATTGGAGGTTCAATTGGTATTGCATTATTTATAGGCACAGCGTTTTCAATCGCGCTATATTTAATTGGTTTTGCCGAAAGTTTTAATGCCTATTTTGGATTTGGAATCTCAATAAATGATTTAAGACTAACTGGAACTATTGCTCTTTTTGCACTTACAGTTTTAGCACTTATAAGCACCGAGGTTGCACTTAAAACTGAGTTTATTATTCTAGCTGCAATTGTTGTTTCACTAATCTCAATATTTTTTGGTTCTACTGAATTTGCTCCAACAACTGTGCCTTTATTTTCAGCCGAAAATGGGGTGCCTTTGGAAGTTGTATTTGCAGTTTTTTTTCCTGCAGTTACAGGTTTTACTGCTGGAATAGCCATGAGTGGTGATTTAAAAGACCCAAAAAAATCTATTCCCCGTGGTACTTTATATGCCATTGGAGTTGGTCTTATAGTTTATATAGTGCTTGCTGTTTTTATGGCTTTCACTATTGATTCGGAAGTACTAAAAACAGATAATAATATCTTAGTAAAAATGGCCCTCTTTGCTCCTGTTGTCGTAGCTGGAATTTGGGGTGCTACGTTATCCTCAGCTTTAGGAGGCATTCTTGGAGGCCCTAGAATTTTGCAAGCCATGTCTATTGATAAAGTAACGCCAACACTATTTAGCAAAGGAAAAGGAGCAAATAATGAACCTGTTTATGCTTTGTTTCTTGCTTTTATTATTGCCGAAGTTGGTATTCTTATAGGAGAATTGGACATTATTGCTCGTGTGGTTTCTATGTTTTATTTGACAGCTTATGGCTTTATAAATATTTCGTTTTTCCTTGAAAGCTGGGCTAATCCTGACTTTCAGCCTACTTTTAAAGTGAAGCGTTGGATTGGTTTAATTGGATTTATTGCCTGTTTTGCTGTGATGTTTAAATTAGATATGATGGCTATGATAGCTGCTTTAGCTGTTATTAGTGCTATGTATTTTGGATTGCAACGCAAAGAAGTAAAATTACAGTCTAATGATGTTTGGAAAAGTGTTTGGGAAAACGTAGTTAATAAAGGACTTAAAAAAATTGATGCTCAAGTAGAAGAAAACTCAAATTGGAATCCTAATATCATTTTGTTTAGTGGTAAAAGTGATCATCAATCATATTTATTAGAACTATGCAAAACCGTTTCAGGTCGCACAGGAATAGTCACTAATTTTAAGCTCATTTTAGATAAAGAAAGCAGCGAACCACCTTTAAAAAAAATAGATCAGATTGTTAGAGATGACATGTTTCAAGATCTTGGAATTTTTGCTAGACAAATAAAAGTTGATAATATTTATAGTGGTATTACTAATATTGCAACAACCTTTGGGTTTTCTGGTGTTGAACCAAATACTATTATGATGGGCTGGCCTAAAGGCTTAGAAGGCTCAAATGAATACTCTAAAATGACTCAAACCTTGCTGCATTTAGATTATAATTTGTTGTATTTAGATTTTGATAGAAGGTCTAAATTTGGAAATCATAAAACTGTTGATTTATGGTGGCGAGAAACGGACAGTAAAAATGCTGAAATGATGCTCAATATTGCACGTTTCATCATTGCTTCTCCAAAATGGAATGACACAAATATTAGAGTGCTTTTTGTAAATAATAATAATGTAGATGTTTCTATTATTGAATCGAAAATTTCAAAACTTGTTGAAGATTTACGCGTCAGTGTGAAAATTAAAATTATCAATAATGCTGTGGAGCAAAAAACGTTTTATAATATTATTGAAGAAGAATCAATAGCTACAGATCTTACGATTGTTGGTATTCCAGATTACAACATTGAAAAACAGGCCGAATTTGTTCTAAAAACAAATAATTTGTTCGAATCTATTGGATCGACCCTTTTAGTGAAGGCAGCACATAATTTCAATGAGCTTGATTTAGATTTGCTCAATAAGCAATAAAACTTAAAAACGGTATATCCAAATGAAAAATGACTATGAAATCAATTCCATATACATTATGCTTACCTCCTAAGTTGTCTCATAAAAAGTGCTTATTTACATGATTTCTGTTGTTTTTTATGGAGTTCATGAATCTCACAAAATAGCTCGAGTTCATTAATTTTTTAAAGAAATTGTAGCTTAAACTTTCAGTTATCAAACTTTGTTATTTAACCAGCTAAATCATCACTGCCAGCAATAAGGAAATGATTACTAATAGACCCTTGTGCGCGTGCATTAAAATGTGGAACATATTCAGGATCATTCATAAATGCTTGAGCTGCACTTTTAGAAGGCCACTCTATTACAACTCTCAATCCCACAGGATCACTAGAGCCTTCTACACATTCATGAGTAGCAGTCCTAGATAGATATTTGCCTCCATGTTTTGCCACGAGTTTTGTTGCTATTGGCACGTATGCAGGTATCCAGGAATCGGTAGTTGGGGTTACGTCTAAAACAGAATAAAAGGTCATTATAACAAGGGTTTAGAATTATTAATATAAAGTTACGATTTTCTTTTGCCAATAACACGATACTTACATCAACATATAGAAAAAAATATAGCATAAAAAAAAGCCCACTATTAATAATGGACTTTTATTTAAACTTGAAGTATATGTCTTAAATAACTTTTACGTTTACCGCGTTTAATCCTTTGTTACCTTCTTGTAGATCAAATTCAACTTGGTCGCCTTCACGAATTTCGTCTACTAATCCAGAAATGTGTACAAAATGATCTTTGTCAACTCCTTCTTCAGTGATAAATCCAAATCCTTTAGACTCATTGAAAAATTTTACTGTTCCTTTACTCATTGTAATATAATTTAATTTATTAAAATATTCGTTTGCAAAGATGGTGCGTTTTTTTTAACATATAACACATTAATGGGCTTATTTTCAATTTAGTATGAATTTTGTAGTCAGAATATAGATATTTTGCAATACGGAACCTATCTCAATTACATTATTGATTTACTTTTTACCTAGCATGCGAAGCATCTTGGTGTGATCCCAAATGGCAGAAGCAACAGAGCTCTTAACATTATAAGGCATACCATATTCTTGCGCAGTTTCTGATACAATCTTTGTTAGGTTTTTATAGTGTACATGGCATACATCTGGCAATACATGATGCTCTACTTGATAATTTAGACCACCAATAAGCCAAAATAAAATATTACTATTTGGAGAGAAATTACTTGTAGTAGCAAATTGATGTGCATACCAATTATCATTCATTTGACCTTGTTCATCTGGTAAAGGAAACTCATTATCTGGCATGATATGAGCTATTTGAAAAACTATACTTACTAAAATACCAGTAATAAAATGCATACTCAGAAAGGCTAATAATATAAGCCACCATGCAAACGGAAGCATAATCATTGGAAGCACTATTGCATATGAATAATAAAATAATTTCCAAGCTGCCATAGCAATAAAGTTTTTTTCATATTCATTTTTTTTCTCAAAAAATCCCATGGCATTGTAACGCTTTAAGCGCACAAAATCTTTTGTAGTAATCCAGGATATAGTTGATATAGCATAAAAAAACCATATATAAATGTGCTGGTACTGGTGAACCCAATAATGTTTGCCATGTGGAGAAAATTTCAAAAAAAATGGTGCATTGAGATCATCGTCTGCATGGTCAATATTAGTATAAGTATGATGCAAAATATTATGCTGTATTCTCCAAATAGTTTGGTTAGCACCAATAAGATTAAACGAATAACCTAAAAGTTTATTTATGTTCTTGTTTTTTGAGTATGATCCATGAATGGCGTCATGCATCACTCCCATTCCGACTCCAGCCATTCCAAATCCGCTTAAAATATATAAAGAGAAAAGCATCCCAACAGACGAAACCTTGCCTAATGCAAGTATAGTTAATGGTACACAAAACAGGGCTAACATTATTACAGTTTTGATAACCATAGTTGAATTGGCATTTCGGCTTTTATTGTTGGTTTTAAAATAGGTGTTAACCCTTCTTCTCAACGTTTTTGAAAAGTTAGGATGTATGTCTCTGGAAAATTTTGGATTATCGATGGTGCTATGTTTTTATTTGATTTTTGCTTCTTCAATAAGAGCGTATCATTATGATTAAGGGTTAGTTAATTAACTCAAAAACCACTTAAAATGTTGCATTGGAGCTCTTTGACGATTCAGAAACTTAAAACTAATCTTCGTCTATTAAATAAATAAGAAAGCAACACATTGATAAAATGGCAAGAAATTATTAAAGAATGGCTATCAAAATAAGTAACATTGCAAAAGTAAGTTAATTTAACGTCAATTTTTATAAAATGTATTAAATAATTGACAATCAAATTTTTATAATGTTTTACGCATAGCCTTAGAAGAAAATACAGAACTTAGTAGCACAAAAGAACAATTATAAAAGCTGAAGGGAAAATAGTCTAATTCTAGGCTATTGGCTATTAATGAGCACACTTTAAGCCTATAGATTTACTTTGACGCAGTAACATTTTCTTCAAGTACAATATCTCTTACTACTTCTAAAGAGCTACCATTTTTCACAGGCTTAAGAATACTATCTATTCCTTTTCTCTTTAATCTTTTGCGACAAGACTTAGTTAATTTAGGATCATTGTCAAAAAGTAATGCATCGAGGTTATACTCTGGTTTATTAGACTCCTTTATAATTGGATATATTTTTTTAAGACCTCTTCTTCTTGGGTAAGTAATTGGATCAATAGCAGCACCAGGAACAAAAGTGAAAAAAGTATATTTCCCATTGGCATCAGTTTTTGCCCAAGCTCTATGGCTCATATAACGTTTGTTATCTTTTGTTTTTATTTGGTAATCTCCATTTTCATCAGCTTGTTCTATGTATAATAATACATTTCTTGCTGGTGTTACTCCATCACTTTGGTAAATGGTTCCAGTAACTTTAAGCTTGTTAGCTGCCGTTTCAAATCCAGGAATGGTGTCTGTATTGTTTAATTGAGTTTCTGAATAATCGTAAATTGGATTACGCTTTAAATAATCAGAATCTTGCGCAGAAACGGTTATAAAAGATCCTGATAAATAAGCCAAATAAATAAGAGTAAATAGATTTTTCATGGGACTAATGTTTGTTAAACAAGTCGAAATTAACTAACTAAACCTGTTTAAGTATGAAAAACACATGAACGTAAAATTTTTACGACGAATGGTTTGAAGTTTACATGAAAGGGTAAATTCATCGATGAATCGATGAAATGAAAAAATTGGTATCATATACACTAAATTAAAGCAACTTAACAACTACCAAAAGGATTTTTGATTGAGTTGTTTACTGTAACGTAAAAAGGAAACTGTAGGTCTATTTAATTAATTTAACCTTAACAGCATTCATGCCTTTCATCCCTTTTTCAAGTTCGAAAGAAACTTTGTCATTTTCGGCTATTTCATCAATTAAACCACTAACGTGTGTGAAGTATTTTTCTTGATTTTCAGAATCTATAATAAATCCAAATCCTTTTGACGAATCAAAAAATGAAACTTTCCCATTTCTAACAGGATCAATTTCTATGCGATCACTCTCTAAGGTTTTTGGAATACTTATTTCAATATTTTTTGCTTTTACTTTAATTTTTAAAGAAGGGTCAGGTGGAGTATCAGTTAAATTTCCATTATGATCTACATAGGCAAATTCAATACCCTTACTTCCTCCTTCTTCTTTTTCAAGTTTTCGTGCTTCCATTTTCTTTCTCTTATCCTCACGCTTTTTTAAGCGTTTCTTTTCTTTTTCACTCTTATTAAATGTCTGCTGCGATTTTGCCATTCTTAGTAGTAAATGTATTAACTGATTTATTTATTATCGTTCAAAGATATTTATTTCCTTTAATTTAAACTAATAAAAGTTTATTGTTATAATTTTTGTTAGACTTTTTCTGTCAAAAAAAGCTATTAATTATAGTTTTAGACCGTTAAATTATAGAAATACGCACCTTTTTCTTTTTTAAACGCGTATTGTTCGTCATTTCAACGAGCTCCAAAGCTTTTATTTTAGGCACTGCTACAAATGCACAATCTTGCTTTAATTCAATAACTCCTAATTCGTTTTTTCCCAAATGACCCTGCTTAAAAAATAAGCCAGCAATGTCTCCTTTTGATATTTTATCTTTTCTTCCGCCAGAAATAAATAAGGTTGACCATTGACTATTTATAAGTGATTGTTTTCCTTCTAATTTCTGAATCTGAGAAGTTTTTATAAATTCTGCTAAATACTCATCTTGCCATTGCAAAACATAAGCAGTTCCTTTTGCATTCATTCGGGCTGTTCTACCATTTCTATGTGTAAACTCTTCAGCTCTCAAAGGAAGTTGATAATGAATAATATAACTAAGTTCAGGAATATCTAATCCACGCGCTGCCAAATCAGTGGCAATTATAATTTGATGTGTTCCGTTTCTAAATTTAATAAGTGCACGTTCTCTATCTATTTGATCCATTCCGCCATAAAAGCAACCATGATCAATCTTATTAGCATTTAAAAAATCACTTACATATCTAATAGTATCCTTATAGTTGCAAAATATTATCCCTGGTTCATTCCCAATATGATGTAATAAATCTACTAAAGTTTGAAGTTTATTTTTATCAGGAGACATTACTTTTTTTACCTCTAAATTAGAAGTTTGTGTATCAAGATAATCGATAACAATTTCGTTTTGCAATCCAACAAAACTAGGGATTTCCATATCGTGAGTTGCAGAAGTAAGGATTCGTTTTTCTATATGTGAAAGACTTTTTAATATCTCACTCATTTCTTTTTCAAAACCAATTTCTAAAGATTTATCAAACTCATCTAACACTAAAGTTTTAATATCGTCACTTATGAAAGTTTCACGTCTTAAATGATCAGCTACACGACCAGGAGTCCCAATTAATATTGCTGGAGCATGAGATAATTCAATTTTATCTTTTGAAAATGGCCTACCACCATAAACCGCATTAGCTTTAAAACCAGAGCCCATTTCACGTATTACTTGTTCTATTTGAATAGCTAATTCACGTGATGGTACTAAAATTAGGAGTTGTACATTTTTACACTCTGGATCTAGCTCTTCAATCGTTGGTAATAGAAAAGCAACTGTTTTACCTGTTCCTGTTGGAGACAACAGAATTGTATTTTCTACTGAGGAAATTGCTAAAAGTGCTTCCTCTTGCATGGGATTTAAGGTGTCAATATTCAGCTTTTCTAAAATAGCTTTTTGAGATTTTTGGATATTTGCCATGCAATTTAATTTTTGTAAAGATAATGACTGTTAATTAAGAAATCATTCTGCTTTTAGTGATTAATTATATTGGAATAAAAAAAGAGTCCATCACAATTGTGACAGACTCTTTTACAAAGTTTAAGTGTATGTGTTAAATAACTTTTACGTTTACTGCATTTAATCCTTTTTTACCTTCTGTAAGATCAAATTCAACTTCATCGCCTTCGCGAATCTCATCTATTAATCCAGAAATGTGGACGAAATGTTCGTTGTTTGAACCTTCTTCAGTTATGAATCCAAAACCTTTAGCGTCATTGAAGAATTTTACTGTTCCTTTACTCATTGTAATATATTTAATTTATTAATTACTTTAATGTATTCAAATATGATGCCAGAAATTGTGAAGTTAATTATTTATTGAATTCCATAAGGTTTCCATGTCTTTTACTCGAGCATTCAATAAACTTGCAGCTTCCTCTGTTTTAGCTGTAGGCTTAGCATCAGCATTTTGCAATACATTGATTAGGTAAAGCAATTTTGATTGAAGCCCGACAACTGTTTCATCTGCTAAGTCAGATTGATAAATACTTCCATAAATGACATCTCCATTAATAGGTGCTCCACGACCTCTAAACTTTAAAATCTCATCATTTTTATTACTTTTTGTCGTTAGTTTTTTATCGATTGATTCTCTAATTATTTGAAGTTTTTCGTAGTTATTATAGCATTGAAACGAGAGTTCAGATTGTAAATCAAGAGCCTCATCACTCATTTCTGAGCGAGGATCTAACTTTACTTTTAAATTACGTTCGGATACTTTGCCATCAACGGTAAGTCTAATTTTATAGTCTCCAGGAGCGACAAAAGGACCTACAGGACCATTTTCTGTGTCATATTGGACAGCTGCTATGGCATAACCTCTGTTTGCTCCTCTAGGCTTTTTATAACGTAAATTCCATACAAATCTTTGATGTCCCTTCTCATTGGATAATGCCATAAATGGTCGTTTCCAATAAGTTGGATGCTGCATTTTTATAGAATCTAAATATTCTTCCATATCATTACTCGAAAACGAATTAATTTTAGTTCCCTGCATATCTAAAACGTCCAGAGTTATATTATTTGCTTTGGAGTTTAAGTAATAATCAATAATCGCACCATCTGGTGGGTTTTGTCCCGTTGGTTCTTCTGGTGGTAATGGTGTATCACTAAACATATTGAAACGAACACGATAGGTGTCACTTGGTTGAAATAGATGAGCACTATTTGAATTTATTGCTGATAATTCACGTAATGAGCTAAAATCATCCAAAATCCATATAGAACGACCATGAGTGCCAATGACTAAATCATTCTCATGTATTACTAAATCACGAATTGAAGACGCTGGCATATTCATTCTAAGTGATTGCCACGACTCACCATCATTTGATGAAAAATAAACTTCACGCTCTGTTCCAGCAAACAGTAACCCTTTTTGCTTGTGATCTTCTCTTACTGTGTTTACAGGACCAGATGGATTCATTCCTGAAGTAACTTCTTCCCAAGTTGTGCCAAAATCATGAGTTTTGAAAATATGTGGTTTCATATCATCTTTTCTAATCGCATTAACTGCTATGTAAGCTGTTCCTTTACTAAAATGTCCTGCATCAATTTGTGATATCTTGTCCCATGAAGAGATTGAAGAAGGCGTAACGTCTTTCCATGTGTTGCCGCCATCAGTAGTAATATGTACCAATCCATCATCAGTTCCAGCCCAAATAATATTTTTATCTAGAGGAGAAGGACCAATAGCATAAACGATAGCACGTTGTCTCATCGTTTTTAAGTCTTCAGTTTTGTAATCCCCAACACTCTCTGGAACTTCAGGTTGCTTTCTTGTTAAATCTTGACTAATCTGTTGCCAATTCTGTCCTCCATCTAGTGTTTTCCAAACAACACTGGTGCCAAAAAGCAACATATTATCATCTGCTGGATGAAATAATAATGGCATCGTTCTTAAGTATCTAAAATTACTTGAGCGCAACACTTCAGGGCCAACATATTGAGATTGCCCAGTTTTTTTATTAAATCGAATAACACGCCCACCATAAATTATATTTGAGTCATTAGGATCTGGAGCTACATAAGCATATTCATCTGCTCCAACTCCTATAAATTCCCTAAATGAAATTTGTCCACCATTACTCCTACTTGCTATACCAATGGCACCACTTTCTTGCTGACCACCATAAACCCAATACGGAAACTGATTATCTGTTGATACATGATACAACTGTGTTGTTGGCTGATTATACCAAGAACTCCATGTTTTGCCACCATTTACAGTTACTACAGCACCTTGATCTGCCGCAAATAGCATAATATCTGGTTGTATAGGGTTAATCCAAATACGATGATAATCATCTCCTCCTGGTGCACCTTTAATGGATGACCAATTTTTACCTCCATCCACAGATTTATAAGAAGCTACATTACCTACAAATAGTGTGTTTTCATTTTTTGGATGTACTTTTATTTCAGCAAAATCACTTCCTCTTCCCCAAAGACGTCTTTCAATAGTAATCAGTTTCCAGCTTTCACCAGCATCATCACTCTTGTAAACGCCACCATTTTCTCTAGCATCAACTGTAGCATACATACGATTTGAATTACTCAATGCTATAGCAACTCCAATTCTACCTAATCCTTCATTTGCTCCTGGTAATCCTTTTTTTATGCTTCTCCAAGTTTCACCACCATCAGTTGATTTGTATAAGCCACTATTTGGTCCAGAAAACTTAGCGTTTTCCCAAGGACCTTCTTGGTGTTCCCACATATTAGCAAATAACACTTGAGGATTATTAGGATCAAATTCAACTTGAATTGCTCCAGTATTATGATTAATGTACAATACTTTTTTCCATGATTTCCCACCATCAATAGATTTGAAAACACCTCGCATTTCATTAGCACCATAAGGATGCCCTAAACCTGCCACAAATACGATACCTGGATTTGTAGGATGCACAATAACACGACTAACTTGTTGGACATCATTAAGTCCTATGTGTTCCCATGTTTTACCACCATTTGTGGATTTAAACATACCATCACCAACCGCTAAATCAGGTCGATGCAAACCTTCACCTGTACCAACATAAATTACATTTGGATTTGATGACGATACTGCCAAATCACCAACTGAGCCTGTTGGAGCATCATCAAATATAGGATTCCATGTACGACCATAATCATCTGTTTTCCATACACCTCCATTATTTACACCAACAAAAAACACATTTGGCTGAGATGGAATACCAACTGCTCCCACTGTCCTACCTGCACGAAAAGGACCAATCATTCTGTATTCAAGGTTTTGATATAAAGATTGATCAACTTGTGAAAAAGAAAAATTTATTATAAAACAGAATATAAAGACATTGATAATTCTCATGATGAACTTATTTTTTATTAATTATAATTTTGAAACTACCTAAGGCCAATAAATTTCTGGTAAACCTGCTTGCTTTAATAACACATTATAGTTTTTCACATCTTGACTTTTTATAGTTTGAAGATCTTTAGCATAGCCATTCCATTTTATAAGATAATCTCTTGATACATCTTTTATTCCTTGCGTTACAGGTAAATTTCCTTTGCTTATTGAATTCAAGAAGTTTTTATATTTAATCAATAATCGGGCTTCAAACTGATAATTGTGCTGTTGTGTTCTAATTTCTTTTTGCAAAATCTTAGCAATCCAATCATCTAAATTCTTATTTAAGTCATTTCCGTCACTTACTATTTTTTTATCAGTTGCTACTTTAAGAATAAAATCAAGTTGCTGTTTTACATTGCGCAAATCTCTAACGCCTTTTGACATTTCAGTAGCTCCAGTTAATATAGATTTAGATATTTGATAGCGTTCCATGTATGCATTTTCGACATTAGGAATACTGTTTAAAATTCTTGGGTCTATTTTAATTTCAAAATCTTGAATTTGTTCAAAATCACCTATAGAAAATTTTACTTTATATTTTCCTGGTGGAGCATCATATGCACTTAGGTTACGACTTGTTGTGGTCAATTCTTTGATACAATCAAAGCGACCAATTTTCATATTCCATTGATATCGATGTGAACCTTTATCTTTTTTTAATTGAGGTCTCATAAACGCATCACATTCCATTTTTTCTTTGTTGGTAAATTCTGAATGAACGACGTTTCCGTTAGCATCCATAATTTCAATTGACATTGGCGTTTCATTATCAACGCCATTATTTAATACATAATTAATTTGTACACCAGAAGGAGGATTTTTACCTTGACCACCGCGAACACTGTATGCAACGGAAAGCTCAGTAAATACATCTTTAGGTTTGTACAAGTAATACTTGGCATTAGCAACTTTTTGAGAAATCTCATGTAATGGGGTTAAATCATCCAAAATCCATAAAGATCGTCCTTGAGTAGCAACAACTAAATCCTGACGCTTCACTCGTAAATCTGTAATTGGAACTTCTGGCAGGTTATTTTGTAAAGGTTGCCATTGGTTTCCATCATTGAATGAAACAAAAACACCAGTTTCTGTCCCAGCATATAATAAACCTTTTCTATCTGGATCTTCTCTAACGGTTCGAGCAAATGTATTAGTAGGAATGCCATTGACAATTTTTTTCCAAGTAGCACCATAGTTATTGGTCTTATAAATATGTGGTGTAAAATCGTTCAATTTATAGCCACTCACCGCAATATATGCTGTAGCAGCGTCATGAGGCGAAGGTTCTACAACATTAATAATGCCTTCTTTTAAGCCTTTCGGAGTCACATTAACCCAAGTAGCTCCACCATCTTTTGACAAGTGCACTAAACCGTCATCTGAACCTACCCAAATGACACCTTCTGTAATTGGAGATTCTTCTATATTGAAAAGATTATTATAACTCTCTGCTGTTATTTGTTCATTGGAAATTGGAAAACCACCTTTACCTTGATGATCTTTGTTGTTTCGTGTAAGATCTTCACTAATTACTTCCCAATTGACTCCTCTATCAGTAGATTTCATGACGTATTGAGAACCATAATAAATAACAGATGGATTATGAGGTGAAACAATAACTGGTCCATTCCAATTGGCTCTATACTTTAAATTTTTAGGTTGTTCCCCACTAATTCGTTCTGGATATGGCATAACCATACGAGTGTTGTCTATATCTCGATCCCATTCAATAAAATTACTAGCAAAATAGGTAGAATAAACATATCTCGGATTGTCTGGGTCCAATGCAACAGTTGAAGATTCTCCAGCTCGCATAATATCCCAATGCATTTGGCCAATACCATTATCAGCTACGCGACTATCAATAGCAATTGTACTATTGTCTTGTTGTCCTGAATACAAACGATATGGATATTGGTTGTCTGTAATAACGCGGTAAAACTGACCTGTTGGTTGGTTAAATAAGGTTGACCAAGTTTTTCCTCCATTATTGGTTACTGATCCTCCTCCATCATTTCCATTAATCATATTATCACTGTTGGTAGGATTAATCCATAAATCATGATGATCAACATGACTACCTCTCATGCCACTAAAAGTTTTCCCACCATCTATTGATTTCATAGCAGAGCTATTTAGTACCCAAAGTTCATCTTCATCAGTTGGATCTGCAATAATGTGCATATAGTACCATGCACGAGCATAAGTAGTTGCATCATTTGTAGTTTGCCTGAAACTTTCCCCAGCATTATCTGAACGATAAACCCCTCCTCTTTTTCCTTTAGCTTCTATAGCCATGTATACTATTTTTGAATTGGCTGGGGAAATTGAAATACCCATTTTACCTTTTAATTTTGGAAGCCCCTTGTTTATCTCCTTCCAAGTTAAACCACCATCAGTGGTTTTGAAGACTTTGCTGCCTTCGCCTCCACTCTGTACAACCCATGGTTTACGATTAAAATCCCATGAAGTAGCCATCATAAAATCTGGATTAGATGTATCTACAGTTAAATCTCCAAATCCGGAATTTTCATTTACAAATAATATTTTTTTCCAGTTTTCGCCACCATCTTCTGATAGATAGATGCCTCGTTCTTTGTTAGGTCCCCATGGATTTCCTTGTGCAGCCACATATACTTTATTTGGGTTCTGAGGGTGTACAAATACACGACTGATATGTCTTGTAGCTTCAAGACCAACATGTTTCCATGTTTCGCCAGCATCTGTAGACTTATATACACCATCACCATGTGATGTTTTAACTCCTCTAACTGGACCTTCACCAGTTCCAACATATATAATATTTGGATCTGAAGGTGCTACTGTAACATCACCAATTCCGGTTGTGTTAAAATAACCGTCAGAAATATTTTTCCATGAAATTCCAGCGTCAGTTGTTTTCCATACGCCTCCGCCAGTTGTTCCCATGTAGTATGTAAAAACTTGACCAGGAACTCCAGCAACTGTTGTTGAGCGACCTCCACGAAAAGGACCAACATTGCGATATGTCAATGTCTCGATTAGATGTTCACTATATTGTTGATTTTGCGCGTTTGTTTGCCCAAATAAAGTTGAGCTCATACAGAAACTAAGCGCTAATGAGAATAAAATGTGCTTAGTAAATTGACTAGATAATGTAAGCATAGTGGTTGGTTGTTAGAATAAAATTGTTATAAATATACAACCTTTATTAGAATGCTTGTTTTGTTTAAAGTGATTAATTTATATCGAATTGTAAACAGTTTTAACGGTAATTTTAATTGTAAAATATTTTTTTATAAATTCGCAATCCCAATATTCTGCTTTGATTCTAGTTATATAAGATAACCTATCAAAAAGTAACTTATTTATATGAAAGTAATCTTTCAATTATTATTGTGTTTTCTATTTTCGATTTCATCCTATGGTCAATTGAATTCATCTTTGGTTGACTTAAGCAATTCAATTGATGAATTAATGAATTTAAATAAGTTTAATTCAAAAGAAATTCTTAATATAAAACGTTCTCATTGGGATAATCAAGTTTTTAATCCATATAAAGACGAAACTATTGAGTTTCCTATAAAGATAACCTTTGAAGATAGCGTTTATGATTCGCCAATTTTAAAGAAAAAAGTAATAACATCAAGATATGGATGGCGTTGGAGACGAGCACATGCAGGTATTGATATTGATTTGATTAAAGGTGATGATGTAGTTTCTTTACTTGGAGGTGTTGTTCGTTTTGCTAAATATAATTCTGGACATGGTAAATTGGTGATTGTAAGACATTATAATGGTTTAGAGACTGCTTATGCGCATTTATCCTCAATTAGAGTTAAAGCTAACGATACAGTTGTTGGTGGAGAAATTCTAGGTAAGGGTGGTGCTACTGGAAATGCAAGAGGTAGCCATTTACACTTAATTACGAGTTATAAAGGCGTCGCTATAAACCCAGAATATCTTTTTGAGATTGGAGAAACAAATAAAATTAGAGCTTCTGAAATTTGGGTTACAAAGAAATGGACTAAGCCATACTTTCATAGTTCTAAACGAACAACAAAGTTGGAGTTATTACTTAGCGAAGCCGAAGCATTAGCTAGCCTTGAAAGAGAAAAAAAGCTATATATAGTTAAACGAGGTGATACACTTTCGCATATATCAAGACGTAATAATGTTTCTATTAGGTCTATTTGTGTAACAAATAATATAAGGAGTAATTCAGTCTTGAAAATTGGACAGAAATTATATATTGAATGATTCTTTTTAATATTTATCTACTAAATTGATAACGAACTGGTACTGTACCAAATCCACAGTTTCCATTAAAACCTAAATATCCTTCAACAAACCAAAGCTCAAAAAGTGAATCATGAGTAGAATTAGCAGATCCATTTTCTGTGTCAGGACCAATGAGGATTGAAGGGTCTCAGCCACAAAAAAGCAATTTTGCTTGCTAACAAATTCTTTCCCATTATAGTTTGATCACAAACGGCAGTAAATCTAAATATAAGAGGTTGTTCTTGAAGTATAGACATACGATGTCTTAATCTCATAACTCTGATATTTGGTGAATGACCTTGCGTTCAACTTCTAATTCTTCTCCAAAAGATGGAGGAATAGCCGTTAAACTTATACTTTTCATAGTATAAATACCAATAAATCTATTTGCCTCTAGTGTGTGTACAACATTGATAGTGTAGCAAAACGGAGAGCTCCAAAAATAGTCAAAAGTTATTATTTTACTGCTTGATTGCCCTGTAGTAAAAGTACGTCCATCATTTAATTTAAGTACTAATCTAACTAAAATTGATCTTTGAAATGGAGGTCAGAGATTATTAAATTAAGTTTTTCTAAAGCTTCATCTTGAGTAATTGAAAGCGATACTCGAGGTAAATCAAAATCTCCAATTTCAAAAATTTCTTTGGGAAGTGTTTTAATTAAAACTTCAGAAATAGAGCTATCTCCATTTTCTTGTGTATTATCTTTGAAACTTATATAAACATCAATAGCATCCATATGTCGTCCGTCTTTTTCATCATGCACTTCTAATTACGTTGAGACAAGGCAACAAACACTTCAGTTAAAATCACAAATTCGAATATGGTTAGTAACTCTCTACAACAATCCAACTCTATTTTTTACGTCACAATAAAAAATACACGCAAGTAACCCTTGATGATATTAAATATATAGAAGTATCTGGAAATTACACTAAAGTTGTTACTGACAGAGAAACGATTACAGTAAGAGAAAAAATTTAAAATGTGTTGCTTACTCTAAATAGTGACAATTTCAGTCAAGTTCATAAATCCTTTGCGGTGTCAAAAAAGGATATCAATAGCACTGAAGGGAATAGGATTTATATTTAAGATTATGTAATCCCGATAGGGAAAATGTATAAAATAAATATTGACACACTTTTAAGTTAGTTTTTTTGAAGCACAAATTTAATTGTTAGATTTCATCTCCTAAACCTTGAAAATATTGTTAATTTCTTTTTGGTATTAATAAAGTAAACACCTGTTAATAATACAGCAGCAGCAATTATAGATTGTATTGTGATTTGTTCATCTAAAAAATACCATCCTAATATAAGTGCTACAATAGGATTTACATATGTGGAAGTTGCTACTTTTTCAGGAGATACAATTTTTAGTAAATAGTTAAATGACGTAAAAGCAACTATACTGCCCAATAATACAAGCAATAGCATCGATATTTGTACGTCACTACTCCATTCCATTGGCATTGACCAAGTTTCTCCAAACAACATACTAACAATAAAAAGCATAATGCCTCCAGTAAACATTTGGTAGCCAGTATTTATAAAGAAATTTGATGGTAATTGAGCTTTAGCTACAAACAAACTTCCATAAGCCCAACTTAGCATGCAAGCAAATATCATGAGTATACCAATTACTGAATTTTCTTGACTGATAACTTGTTTCTGACTTACTAAAAGATAAATACCTACAAAGCCCAAAACAACTCCAATAAATGACATTAATTGTATCTTCTTTCCTTGATGAATACGCATCAGTAATAGAATAACTAAAGGTTGTGCCGAAATTTCTAATGCTGCAAAACCACTATCTACATACTTTAGAGCCCAAACTATAATGCCATTGCCAAAGGTTAGAAATAAAAAACCTGCAATAGCTGAATTTATGAGCTGCCTCTTGTTAATTTTAATTGATATTCCAATAATTTTTGCAATGATAAAAATAAGTACACCAGCAGATACAAAACGAACTGAAGCTAGCATAAATGGAGGTAATTCACCAACTGCAATTTTATTAAACAGATAAGTAGATCCCCAAATTACATAAATTGAGAAAAATGCTAATACAATTAGCAGTGTGTTATGTGATTTACTCATTTATTTTTTTGCTTCTTCCTTAAGCTTGTTGAATTGAATTTGTAGTTCTTCAAGTCTGTCTATAGCATCTTGTCCAGGTAGCTGATCAGCTCTACTAATCATGTTTAGCAAATATGAAATTTGCGATGATAACATCTGTTGAGGATATGCGCCTTTGTCATTTTTTAATTGCTTTAATACAGAATTAATTTTTTCTAAGCGACTTACTTTAGCCTTAGCTTTTTTACCTTTTAAAGATTTGGCTTCCTTCTCAATACTTGCTTCAAGTTTTCTAGCCTCTGATAATAATGCAATGATTTTATTCTGCATTGTGAGTTGTTCAGCTATATCTTTTTCTGAGATACCTCCATCTTCAACTCTTGGGTCAATAAGTACCTCAAAACTTTGTTCGGAAGAGTCTTTTCCCACTGTTAGCTTTGCAGTATAGATTCCTGGAGGAACTATAGGTCCATTTTTATAACTTCTTTTTTTGTCTTTGTTCCAAGCTCCTTTTTGTCTTAAATCCCAATCAAAACGATGCATTCCTGGTTTTTCAACTAACTTTTTATCTACATAACGAAGTATCTGACTTAAGTTCATGTCTTCAACTTCTTTCACAGTAGATTTTAATTGTGTACTATCACTAAGAATTGTGCTCACAACCTCGTTATTTGAGTTTAATATTTCTAATTGAACACCTCCTTTTATTCCTTCTGGAATAAAATAATCCATAATAACACTTGTTCTAGGATACTTTGGAAATGAGCTACGAGCATTTGGATATCTATAACGAATGGTATTATCTGGTTTGAACAAATGAGCGACATCTTTTAGGTTGCTAATTTCACTTTGTCTTAATGAAGTAATATTATCTAAAATCCAAAAACCTCTTCCCATTGTACTGATTACAAGATCTCCTCTAAATATTTTAAGATCGGTAATCGGAGTAACTGGTAAATTTTGCTGGAATTTTTTCCATGATTTACCATCATCAAAAGAAACAAACATACCATATTCGGTTCCAGCATATAATAAACCTTCACGAATAGGATCTTCTCTTAAAACGCGAGTATAAGAATCTGATGGAATGCCATTTGTTGTTGTAGTGAGTAGTTCCCAAGTTTCACCATAGTTATTGGTTTTATATATATAAGGCTTGGCATCACCTAATAAATGTCTTTCAACTGCAATGTATGCTTTAGCAGGATTAAATTGAGATGGTTCAACAGATTCTACTCTTCCTCCTTTTGGTAAATTTTTTGGTGTTACATTGTTCCAAGTTTTACCTCCATCTTTAGTAATTGAAATAACGCCATCATTAGATCCTGTCCAAATTAATCCTTCAACTAATTTTGATTCTCTGATAGAATATAATGTACTATAGTATTCTTCACCAGTAATATCTCTTGTAATTGGACTTCCAGAAATAACTTGTTTATCGTCTTCAAAAGCAGTTAAATCTGGTGAAATAGTTTCCCAAGCAAGTCCATCATTTATTGTTTTATGAACATATTGTGATCCATGATATACTACATCTGGATTATGTGGTGAGACATGAATTGGTGCTACGCGTTGAAATCTATACTTTAAATCTTTAGGATTATGACCATAGATATTTGATGCACCAACATAATAGCCTTTTTCAATTCCAGTAAGCTTATTGAATACACCAAAGCGCCCTTTGCAATTAGCATAAACAATATTATGATTTCCAGGTTTAGGAACTGCAGGCCCTGTTTCGCAACCTCCAGAATTTATAATCCATCCAGTTCCTGCATTTTGAATAGCACTTGGTGGATAACTTGGCACAGCAATCGTTGAAGAATTATCTTGTTGTCCAGCATACAACCAATATGGATACTGGTCGTCTACTTCTACTGTATATAATTCTGCAGTTGGCTGATTAAATTGTGTAGACCATGTTTTACCTCCATTATGAGTTACATTAGCACCACCATCATTTGCTTGAATTAATAAATCTGGATTGTTAGGATTAATCCAAATATCATGATTATCTCCATGAGGAACACTCATGCGCTTAAATGTTTTTCCTCCATCAATGGATTTCAATAAGGGATTTGCATTTGAGTAGATAATATCAGGATTAGTCGGATCTAATTCAATATTGGTATAATAAAAAGGTCTATTTACTAAACCAGAATTATTAGAAACTTGTTTGAACGATTTTCCTTGATCTATTGATTTATATAAACCACCTTCCTTCCCAGGAGCTTCAATAACAGCGTACAATATGCTTGAATTAACAGCCGAAACTGCTAAGTCAATTTTACCAATTAATCCTTTTGGCAATCCTTTTTCTAGTTTAATCCAATCCTTACCTCCATTTATGGATTTATAAATTCCTCCTTCATTATTGTTTCCACCAGAAATAATTGTCCAAGGCTTACGCTCAGCTTTCCAAGCTGCAGCATAAACAATATTTGGATTTCCTGGAAGTAATTCTAAATCGGCAAATCCTATTTTATCTGAAATAAAGAATACTTTTTTCCAATTTTGTCCACCATCAACAGTTTTATAGATACCTCTTTCTTTATTAGCCTTGAAAGCATTTCCTATGGCAGCAACCCAAACAACATTATTATTTGTTGGGTCAATCTCTACAGCACCAATTTGACCAACATTTCTTAAACCAATGTGCTCCCATGTTTTTCCAGCATCTATAGATTTGTACATTCCCTTTCCACTAATGACATTACTTCTTAAACCATCAGAACCTGTTCCAACATATATAATATTCGGGTCGTTAATAGCTACTTCAATAGCTCCAATTGAAGGTGTATCAAAAAAACCATCTGAAACATTATTCCATGATGTTCCGTAGTCATCAGATTTCCAAACACCAGCTCCAGAGGCTCCTAAGTAAAAAGTTCCTGGCAGTATTGGTGTTCCTGTGACTGTTGTAACACGACCTCCTCTTTCTGGCCCAACAGTACGGTATTTTAATGCTTTAAAATCTTGAGCAACTATTGTAGTTGTAATAAAAAATGATAATAGTAATTGAATAGAGTTTAATCTATGCTTCATAAGACATAAAATTGGTTGGTTAGAATTCAAAGTTAAGTAAAAATAATGCTATATTTAATGTTAATTTTCAACATATATTTTCTCACATGAAATTCAGAAAAGAAACCGATTTATTAGGTGAATTAGAAATAAATAAAGACAGTTATTTTGGTATTCATACGCAACGTGCGATTAACAATTTTCAAATATCTAATGCTAAAATTGGTGATTACCCTATTTTTATTAAAGGCCTAGTATTAACAAAAAAAGCATGTGCTATGGCTAATATGGAAATTGGCTCTATTCCAAAGGAAAAAGCAGATATGATAATTAAAGCTTGCGATGAAATTTTAAATAATCTGGATAACTATGTAGCATATTTTCCTTCAGATGTATTTCAAGGAGGTGCTGGGACGTCAGTAAATATGAATGCTAATGAAGTTGTTGCCAATGTTGCTCTTGAATTACATGGTTATGAAAAAGGTGAATATTCAATCCTGCATCCAAATGATCATGTGAATAAATCACAATCTACAAATGATGCATATCCAACAGGTTTTCGTGTAGCAACATATTATTATATAAATAGTTTACTGGAAAGCATTAACTATTTAACTACCCAATTGGATAAGAAAGGTGCTGAATTCTCTGATGTTATTAAAATGGGTAGAACACAACTTCAAGATGCTGTCCCAATGTCTTTAGGAGATGAGTTTAGTGCATGGTCAACAAATTTAAAAGAAGAAATTAAGAATTTGAAAATGTGTCGTGACTTGATACTAGAAGTTAATTTGGGAGCTACAGCTATTGGAACTGGAGTTAATGCTCCGAAAGGATTTTCTGAAATTTCTATAAGTTATTTATCACAACTGACTAAAGCTAGTTTTGTAAAGGCAGCCAACTTAATTGAAGCTACCTCAGATTGTGGCGCTTATGTGATGATTTCTGGAGCATTAAAACGGTCTGCAGTAAAACTATCTAAGATATGCAATGACATAAGGTTATTATCGTCTGGACCACGATGTGGATTTAATGAGATAAACCTTCCTGAATTGCAAGCTGGCTCGTCAATAATGCCAGCAAAAGTGAATCCTGTTATACCTGAAGTTGTAAATCAAGTTTGCTATAAAATAATTGGTAATGATGTGACTATCTCTTTTGCTGCTGAGGCTGGACAGTTGCAACTTAATGTTATGGAACCAGTAATTGCTCAGTCATTATTTGAGTCAATGGAATTATTATTGAATTCATGTACTACGCTTGCCGATAAGTGCATTTCTGGAATTACAGCTAATGCTGAGCACACAAAAAACATGGTTTTAAATTCGGTCGGACTAATTACTTTTTTAAATCCCTTTATTGGACATGACATGGGAGATTTAATAGGTAAAGAAGCAGTTGCTACTGGTAAAAACATTAGAGAGCTGGTATTAGATAAAAAATTATTATCTGAAGAAGAGCTCGATTCTATTTTAAGTATTGATAATTTAATGCGACCACAGTATAGAGCCCACTTAAATAAATAAAACACACAAATTATGCGTAATAGATTGATTACCATATCTGCAATCATTTTATTAATTTCTTGTAAAATGGAATCAAAAAGTTCAATTGCTAATTTGAAATCCGAAATTGAAAGTCAAATTGCAAACATTAATGGAGATTTAGCTGTTGCATTTCTTGATCTTTCAAATGAGAAAAATTCTATAATGATAAATGCAGATGAATCTTTTCATGCAGCAAGTACGATGAAAGTTCCAGTAATGATTGAGCTATATAAGCAACAGAATGAAGGATTACTTAATCTAAATGATTCTATTGTTCTTGTAAACGAATTTAGAAGTATTGTTGATGGCAGTTTGTACAGTATGGATATTGGCGATGATAGTGACGATGTTATTTACAACAAGATTGGAACAAAACAGACGTTATACGATCTCATGGTGCCAATGATAACAGTTAGTAGTAACCTAGCCACTAATGTGCTCATTGGAATAGTTGATGCTAAAAGAACAACAGCAACTATGAGAGAACTTGGTGCTTCAAAAATTGAAGTTCTACGAGGTGTTGAAGATCAAAAAGCATTTGACTTAGGGTTAAGTAATTCTACAACTGCAAATGATTTGATGATTATAATGAAAGCTATTGCTGACGGTTCTGCTGGAACAAAAGAAGATTGTAAATCCATGTTGTCTATTCTGAAAAAACAAGAATGGAATGATATGATACCACTTTATCTACCAAAGAATATTGAAATTGCACACAAAACAGGTTCAATTACTGGAGTGCATCATGACTCAGCAATTGTATATCTTCCAGATGGAACATCATATGTGCTTGTATTAATGTCTAAAAACTTAAAAGATTTTGATAAAGGCACAGACAAACTTGCACAAATATCTAAAGCTATTTATGATTATATGACGGTAAATAATGAGTAAGTTGAAGAAAACAATTTCAATAGTAATAAAGACTTATTTATTAACCTGGATTCTCATTGTTCTTTGGTTTTTTATACGAGCTTTTACTGAGAGCATCTCTTTTCGTCAATCTTTCGAACAACTCTTTGAATTGCTTACCTACCGGGATTTTGTGATTTTTATTCACGTATTTTTTTTAATAATTTTTGTTTTAGTCTTAGTTACAAAATATTTTAGAAATGTTTTCAAAAACAAAGGAATGAAAATCATGCTCAAGCGAATATTTTTTAGATTCATTACTCCCATTTTACTAATTTACTTTGGAGGTAGTTATCTTTTAAAAGCGAATGCTATTGATAGTTATCAATATAACTGGATTTTGTCCTATGAAAATAATTCACAAACGGTAAACAATCATTATATAGAAGACAATAAATTTAGAGGAATGAGTGTGTTTGGTTGGCATCGCTCAAATGGAAAAGATATTGATGAATTAGTAAAAAACAATATTGAATGGGTAGCGGTTATCCCATTTTTCTATCAAAAAGATGAACAAACAAAAAAATAAGTACTGTTAAGGATATTGGAATTTGGACTCGCAATGATTCTACATTTTTGAAGACCATTGAAAAACTGCATGATAAAGGTGTTTACGTTATGTTAAAACCACACCTTTGGATGTCAAGCGGTTGGCGTTCTGATATTGTTTTAGATTCACCTGAAGAATGGGACTCTTGGTTTGAAACTTATAGAAATGTATTACTTCATTATGCAATGATGGCAGAAGCTACAAACACAGATTTGTTATGCATTGGGACTGAGTTAAAAACCTCTATTAAGCAACAGGCAAATCTTTGGAGACAGCTTATCAAAGAGATTAAAGAAATATATTCAGGAAAACTTACTTACGCAGCCAATTGGTATGATGAATATGAACATGTTAGTTTTTGGGATGAGTTAGATTATATAGGGATTCAAGCCTATTTTCCTTTAACCAAACACAAAAACCCAGAATTAGTGGAAATTATGCATGGATGGCAAGACCACAAGGAAACACTTGAGGCATTTTCAAAACTGCACAATAAACCAATTTTGTTTACTGAAATTGGCTACAGAAGCGATGCAGCAACAACGATTAAACCTTGGGAATGGAATTCCCTAGGTAACCTACTTACTAATCAACGCTCCACACAAGCGCAACAATATGCTTATGAAGCAATGTTTGAAAGTTTATGGTCTGAACCTTGGTTTGTTGGTTGTTTTCTGTGGCAATGGGACACTAGAACACCAAAAGAGCGAGCATTAGAAAGCTTTGATTTCTCTCCAAAATATAAGCCAGCACAGAATATCATGGCCAAATGGTATGGAAATCACAGTTCACTACATAAATAATGTAATTCACTACATTTCATTTTTTAAAAGTATTCTTGTCATATACATTTGTCTTCCAATCAAAAAACAAACAGTTATGACAAAATTATTCATCAACCAAAATCAACTTTTTAGCATTGCATTACTTGCATTTCTAATTACAGTTCCCGTAAGCTCGTTCTCTCAATCAAGAACTAAGAGTAAAACTAATGTTTCTATCAGTAATGATGGAAAAGGAAAAATTCACATTACTAATAAATGGTAAAGATTTTAAAATTGAATATGAAGGAGGTATTACCTTATCGGACGATGATAAAGATATTATTGCTATTTCTCGTGGTTAATAACATTATACTAGTAAGATAACTTTTTTTGCAAAAAAGGTCAGTTTATGTAAATTATTATCTAATATGACTTCCAGCATTCACATCAATTGTAGCTCCAGTAGCATGATCCATTAATCCACTAGACATTAAGGCAATCAATGGGGCAATATCAGATGGCTTGGTTAATTCATTTAAAGAAATCTCACTAAGAATTCTTTCTTCACCATATTTTTCTATAAAAACCTCAGCCATTTGAGTTCGCGTAAACCCTGGAGCAATCACAAAGGATTTTATATTTTCTTTTCCAAAAGAACGCGCTACACTTCTAGCTAATGACGTTAATCCACCTTTAGATGCAGCGTAAGCCAAATAATCTTCCGTTTCACCTCTAAAGGCAGCTCTGCTACCAATATAAATAAAGCGTCCTCCTTTTTGCTCCTTGAAATGATCTATCCCCATTTTTGTGAGTAAACCAACAGCATTTAGATTGATATTTATAGTTTTCTTCCAAACTGTAAACCAATCATTCAGGTTTTCATTCATTGAATGAGCTATTGCAACTCCTGCATTTAAAATAATAACATCTATAGAGCCAAACTCTCTTTTTACATTATCAAAGAGGGTTATAACCTCTGACTCTTTATCTAAATCTGCTTTAAATGTTTTAGAATTAGTTCCTTTATATTCGACGATTAAACTTTCTGCAGATGCTTTACTACTATTATAATGTACTGCAACTTGTGCTCCCATTTTCATTAAATATGTAGCAGTAACTTTACCGATACCTTGAGAAGCACCTGTAAGCAATATTTTTAAACCTGATAGATCTATGTGTGTCATTTATAAAATATGTTTAATCCAACCTCCATCAACAGCTAGTGATGTTCCAGTAATGTAACTTGCTCTTTCACTTGCTAAAAACGTTACGGCTGCTGCAAATTCTTCAGGATTGCCAAAACGTTTTAACGGAATATCATCAACAGCAGAAGCAAATGAAGGATTGCTTTTAATTAATGATAATAAGCGATTGGTCTTCGTATATCCAGGCATTACATTATTAACAGTAATGTTGTGTTCGCCCAATTCACTTGCTAAGGTTTTAATTAAACCAGCAACAGAAGCACGAACAGAATTAGATAAAATTAAATTATCAACTGGTTGCTTAACGGCTTGAGAGGTAATAGCAATGATTCTTCCCCATTGCTGTTGCTTCATTCCTGGAAGTATCGCTTTAATTAACGATACTGTACTAGCGAGCAGTAGTTTATAGGCATTATCCCAATCGTCCATCGATAAGTCTTCAAACTTTCCTGAAGGTGGTCCTCCAGTGTTTGTAACTAGAATATCGATGGTATAATGATGGCTGAAAATAGTTTTTAAAACAGTATCTCTTTCATCTTTATTTGCTAAATCACCAGAAATAGCAAGAACTTTAGTATCATACTTTTGTTCAATGTCTTTTCTAGTCTTTTCAAGTTTAGCTTTATTTCTACCATTTATAATGATAGCAGCACCTTCATTAGCAAGTTCCATTGCAACAGCTTTACCTAAGCCATCACTTGAAGCTGCAATAAAGGCTACTTTATTTTTTAAGCCTAAATCCATTTATTATTTCCTTAAATAATCGTCTGTTCCATCCAACCAATCTTCGCGTATTGGCGACCACGTATCTACTTCTTCTACATCTCCAATCATTAACGCTTCATGTGGTACATGAGCTGGAATTACCACAGAATCTCCTGGGCCTAAATCCATGGTTTGTTCTTTGTTTGCTCCAAACCAAAAGCGAATAGTTCCAGAAATAACTTGTGTGACTTGTTCGTTTACATGATCGTGAAGTGGCACTAAAAAACCATCCTTAAATTTCATTCTTGCAACCATCACCTTGTCGCCATAAATCATTTTGCGTTGCATCTTGTCTGTGACTTGTTCTACAGGAACGTCATCCCAATTTATTTTTTTTACCATTTTAGTTTTCTTTTATGAGTTCATAACCTTGGTTAATTCCTTTTTCTAGCGCAGGAACACCACGTTCCATCCAAACAGGTTTTGGAGCTCCTTGTAAGTAATGATCAAAAAACTGCTGCATTCTAATATTGAAATCTTTTCTGTTTTGCAGTTTTAAAGGCCAATGTCTTGCTCCATTATAATTTAAAAGCCATGACGGTTTCCCTAATCTTCTTAGGGCAGTAAAAAACTCAATCCCTTGATACCATGGCACAGCGCCATCCGCATCATTATGCATAATCAATAATGGTGTGTTTATCTTATCAATATTAAATATTGGGGAATTTTCTACATAACGTTGCGGATATTCCCAAGGTGTTCCTCCTATTCTACTTTGTGTATGTTCATATTGAAATTGTCTACTTAAACCAGAATCCCATCTAATTCCTCCAAAAGCACTAATCATATTTACTACAGGAGCACCAGATTCGGCAGCTTTAAAAATATCTGTTTTAGTTACCAAATAGGCTATTTGATAACCTCCCCAACTATGACCTTGTGTTCCAATATTATCTTTATCTACAAAGCCTTTTTCTATTAACGACGTAATTCCGGGAATAACACAGTTAAAAGCACTTTCCCCTGGATAACCAACACGATAATATACATCTGGATTAAAAATAAGGTAACCTCTACTTGCATAAAAACTATAATTAATTGTTGAACGTCCAGGATTTGGTGCTTTATGAGAATACAAACCGTTTGAGCTTTTCTCATAGAAGTTCACAATCATTGGATACTTTTTGTTTGGGTCAAAATTTTCAGGTTTAATTAACATTCCTGTTAATGGCAAGCCATCTAAAGACATCCAATTTACTAACTCTGCAGTTCCCCAATTATAATTTTTTTGCTGAGGATTGGCATCACTTAATACTGTTTGATTCTTGAAGCTTAAATCTGAAATTCTAATATTTGGAAACTCTTCAAAAGACTGTCTTGTAAAAATAACGGCATCACTTTGTCGTGCTTTACGAGGAGTTGAATAGCGATAAGGTCCATCAATAAGTTGTTTTCCAGACTTGCTTTTATAAGTATACTCAGCATATCCTGAATTTTTAGTTGTTTCATTAAAAGTTGTTAGTAGCAGTTCTTTTGAGGTGTCAATAAATCGCTCGTCTGGATCTAAACGTACACGTCTATATGTAGTTTTATGTTCACGGCCTTTTGTGAGTCTTGTACTAGTTGCATTATCGGGATTGAATTCCCAAATATCATAGCGGTCATAAATAACAATAGATTTATCATCCTTTGTCCATCCAGCTGAACCATATGATCTTGGATAATTTGGAGAATCGTTTAACTCATTATAAAAACGCTTTCCTTTTGTAAGTTCAGTATATTTTGCTGTGTTAATATTATATGTGAACCATGTACTATCTATTTGATTATATCCATATGCATATTTACCTTTAGGACTAAACCTTGCATCACTCGCACCTCTCTTTATAGCCATTTTTGAAGAGCCATCATTAACATTTACAACGGCTAAATCATTTGTTGAAAATTGTCCAGTCCATTGAGCTTCTAACGCGTATGGTTTTGTTGTGCTAACCAGTGCGAAGTTGGCATTACCTTCATCAGCTAAACTTGAACCTGGGAACTCTTTTGTTGCAATTTGCACTAGTTTTTTACTATTTAAATGATATACAGTTTGAAATGATTTCTTCTGATCATTTTTCACCTGTATTTCTTGAACTGTATATAGACGTGGTTCATTATAGGTCCATACTTCAACATCAACTATTTCTTCTTTTAAAAGTAACGTGTCCTGAACAATTGCAGGAAGCTCAAGTCCGAAAAATAATTTGGAATCATCTTTTGAAAAACTCACATTACCATCAGGCGACACTCTATAGCCTTGAGGTGCTTTTTCATTATCAACAACCAATTCAGCCATACTTTTTGAATCACTCCAAGTATATAGTTTGTTTGGTCTTACATAAGCCTTTGTGGTATCTGCATCAATTACAAACCCTAAGTTTTTACCTGAATCGCTTAAGCTAAGCTTAAAATATTTTGTTTTATCATGTGAAGAAAAAACTTGTTGGATATTGTTGGTCGCTAAGTCCATCACAAAAACACCAGCTTTAGCATTAACTTCATCTCCAGTTGTGGTATAAGCTAGCTTCTTGCCTTCTTTTGCAAACACATAATTGGTTACAAAATAAATTGTGTCTTCTTTTGCGGTTTGTAAATTCCGAATTACCAACGGATAACCAGTTTTAGCACTTGCCTTTTTTGGTTTCTTCTTTGATTTTTTTTCAGTTTTGATAGAGTCATTTGAGATGGAATCTTTCTCTACTTTTTTTGATACATCTTTTTTATCGACTTCAAAAGTATAAGCTACAAATCCTGACCATTTTTGAGGTAACTTATGTGATTTTATATTGGCGATTTTATGAAGTGACTTATTATTCAAATCATAAATACCAATGGTGTCTTTTGGCATTTTGTCCTTTTTTACCTTTCTACGCTTCATTTCAGTAATACTATCTTTCCATGCCTTAATGGTAAAAATGGCAAAGTTAGAATCATAAGTAAACTGTCCTCTTTCTGAGCGCTCATGTTCAAACAATAAATTAGCCTTGGCATCCTTTATTTTTAGATGATTGTCTTTTTCACCTTTTTCAAGAGAATACATAACAAAATCACCATTTGATGAAATGGTTTGTCTTTGGATTGTATTCCAGATTTCAAAATCTGGATGATCCAATACTTTTTTCTGGGCGAATGAATTCGCTCCAATAAATAATAGGAATATACAAAATACTTGTTTCATAAATTTCAATTTAATTTTTAGCTATAGGAATTTGTATTTGAGAAGGATATTTTGATGAATGATGTACATTGTTATGAGCCACAACACCAACTTTTTCATCGTAGTTGTTTCCACCTGTGTTTAAATTTCTTGCAAAACGCGGAAAGTTACTACTTGATATTTCAACTCTAATACGATGTCCTTTTTTGAAAAGGTTACTAGTTGACATAGGTGTTAAATTTACTTCATATACCTTGCCTTTTTCCATAAACACTTCTTTGTCATAGCCTTCACGATAGCGAACACGTTGTATAGTTTCATCCAAATTATAGGCTGAACCATCTGGATAAACATCAATCAATTTTATGGTAAAATCGGTATCTTTCACATCAGATGATACAAATAACTTAGATTCAATAAATCCGCTAACTTCTGTATCTTCCTTTAATACATCAGTAGTATAAACTAAAATATCGTTTCTAGCCTCCATGTTTTGTTGATTAAAAGCACCACCTTTTACAGCGTTCCCTGTACAGCACACATTCCCTCCATAAGAAGGGACTGGAGCCATTGGATCGTAGGTAAAACTGTCAGGATTATCTTTTCCAGTTTTTATAGTAGATAATCTTCCATCGCCAAAACGACTGTTCGCCTTTCCTCCACTGTTAAGATAGTAAGTTACCATTTCGGTATTTTCTGGAGGCCAAGTTTCAGCAGCTTGCCATTTATTACTTCCCATTGTATAGTATTGAACCCTCGGTGTTGTTTCTTTAAAATCATTGTCTTCTCCTTTTAACCAAAGGTCAAACCATTTGGTAATTTGCTCGTCATAATTTAAACGTGCATCGCCAACACTTCGCTCGCCAACTATAGTGTTTTCAGTCGCTCTTGTATAAGAACAATGCAAGGTTGGTGCAATGACTAAGTACTGATTATCGCGAATAAATGGGTCTTTTGAATTGTTTCTTGCATGATTAAAAAGTGCCAAATTAGGTGTAATTGACACATCGTACCAAGAAGCAAACCAAAAACTAGGTGTCCCTATGTCTTTATCATCATGATATATTCCTCCCTTAAACCAATCTGGGTCATTTGGCTTGCGACGAATCATTTTATCATATATTTCATGTTTGCCATTAATATTTTTTAATATATCCTGAATTGGCAAGTGATTCAAAGCTTCAGCCATATCAACTCTTGGATTTTCTGGTGCCAAATCATAAAACCTTGAAATTCTAATGAGGTCTTCTTGTGTTGCTCCTTTAGGAATTCTTGGCTTAAATTTATCATGCTCAACGCCATAAAGCCATGAAAAGAACAACATTTGCTCAGCACCTCCACGATACCAATTCCCTTGTTCATTAACATCTCCTACTCTTCCTACTCCAGCGCCAAACCCTTGAGGAACCATTGCAGCATGTGATGGATGGTCTAAAGCAGACACAGCCATTTGCCATTCAGCTGTTGAAGAGCAACCAAGAGTTCCAATTTTACCATTTGACCAAGTTTGATTTTTCATCCAATCAAACGAGTCATAACCATCAGTTAGTGGCACACCTAAAATGTCCCATTCACCTTCTGAGTAATAACGTCCACGTTCATTCTGAACTACATAGGCATACCCTTGCTTGATATATTCATAAGCACGTTGTGCATTTCGAGTGCGTTGTTCACCATCTCCCCAAGAATTGAAATTATAAGGTGTTCTTGAAAAAATTATTGGATATTTTCCATCCGCTTTTGGTCTATAAATATCTGTTGCTAGCCTGATACCATCACGCATTGGCATCATGACTTTTTGGTCAACAATGGCTATTTCATTAAGTTTTTCTAAAATATCTTCTTGTGCTTGTAATACGGAAGTGTATACAAAAGAACAAGCAAGAGCAGTGAATAGAATAATCGCTCGCTTTCTCATTATGTGTAAAAATTGATTGGTTAAATAATAGTCTTAAAGGTAGGAAAATGTACTCAGAGATTAAAGGTTGTTTAAATTTTTAACAATTTTAAAATAGACGGAAGTATCAATTATACAAAATTATAAAGTCTAATTATATTTTTGGATACATTCAATCTGAAAACTTGACGAACTCATATTAAAAATGTAGTTTTATAACATCAATAAAAATCCATTAAAATGAATACTATTTCTAGTTTGAAAGCTACAGCGAAATCAATTGTTCTTTTTGCATTAATGATGAGCTTCTCTTCTGTAATTGCACAAGATAAATTAAAAAAAATGCCAGGACATGAGCGTTATACTGAAATCTCTCCAAAAATTAGGAGCTCAGTAAAAATGGTTCCAAGATCATATACTTGGAATGAAGATGGTTCCGCATTTGAATATAATTATGATGGCAAACGTTTACAATATTCAGTTAAAACAGGAAAGACTATTGAAGTTGAAGATGTTGTTGAATCTAATGGAAGACGTTTTGGTAATCGTCCGCAACGAGGAAGACAATATGCATCTGCTGATTCTCCTGACGGAAAACTGAAAGCATATACTAAAGACAGAAACATGTACATCAGTAATCCTGATGGAAGCGGAGAAATTGCAATTACTACAGGTGGTAATGAAGAAACGCAAAAAAAATATGGTATTGCAACTTGGGTTTATGGTGAAGAATTAGGCCAAATTACAGCGATGTGGTGGTCACCAGATAGTAAAAAAGTAGCCTTTTATGGTTTTGAAGAAAAGGATGCTGAAATGTATTATGTGCTTTATAACCAAGTAAAAATCCAAGATTCAGTTGAGATTGAAGCCTATCCTAAAGTTGGTGCAGATAACCTTCCTGTTGATGTGATGGTATATGATTTAGAAACTAAGAAAACCACATTGCTTGATACTAGAAACGGAAAATCTTTTAATGATGGAGATTTAGGCACTTATTTATATGGAATGGATTGGACACCTGATGGAAAAGAATTCTTGTTTCACACTACCAACCGTAAGCAGGATATTATGGAATATAAAGCTGCAGATCCAAACACGGGAAAAACTAGAACCGTTGTTCGTGAAGAATGGTTGCCAAGCTTTACCAAAAACACTCCAGAGATTCATGTTTTAGATGATGGTCAACATTTTATTTGGGCTTCAGAACGCAATGGTTTTAACAACTACTATTTATACAATTGGGATGGAACTCTTGTAAATGCTATTACCAATCATAAATTTGAAGTGTCTAGAATTTTAAAAGTTGACGAAAAAAAGAAACAATTGTATTATGAAGCTAGAAGTGGTGACAACCATATGAAAATACAATTACATCGTGTGAATTTTGATGGCAAAAAAGATGTAAGATTAACAGATCCTGCTTATAACCATAGTGTTACTATTTCACCTGATGGCAAATATTTTGTTGATATGGCGCAAACTCATGACATTGCTCCTTTTACAAATCTTGTAGACGCCAAAGGAAAGATTAAAGCTAAAATTTTAAAAAGCGATATGAGTGAGTTTAATGCTTTAGGTTTAAGAAAGGTTGAAGTGTTTACGTTTACATCTGCAGATGGTGTAACAGAGCTTCATGGTATGCTTCACTTCCCTTCTAATTTTGATCCCAATAAAAAGTATCCTTTACTCCTAGCAAATTATGGAGGTCCTGCAACGAATGCCTTTAGAGAAAACTTTACACTGCCAAGTTCATTAACTGAATACGGATTTTTGGTTGCCAATATTGATGGTAGAAATGTGAGAGGTCGTGGTAAAAAATTGTTAGATCAACTTTATGGTAATTTAAGTATTGTTGAACAAGATGATTTCGCCGAAGGTATTAAGTCGCTTTACAATCGGCCTTATTTCGATAAGGATAATGTTGGTGTTTACGGAACGTCTTATGGTGGTACAACTGCCGCAACTAGTCTTTTGCGTTTTCCAGAGGTGTATCATGCTGCTGTTGCCAATTCTGCAGTAACAGACTGGAGAAATTATGATACCATTTATACAGAGCGTTTTATGAACCTTATTACCAACAATAAAAAAGGTTATGATGCGGCTAATTTAATGAACTATGCTAAGGACTTACAAGGAGAGCTGATGATTTATTTTGGAACCAGTGATAATAATGTGCATCCTTCAAACTCACTGCAATTAATCAAAGCCCTACAAGATGCTGGAAAAAGTTTTGAAGTACAAGTTGGACCAGACAAAGGTCATACAGCAATGAATAGAGATAGAATGATGGAGTTTTTTATTGAGCATTTGGTGGTTGATAAATGATATACTGTTGCTTTGAGCCATACCTAAAAAAAACACTGTAAAAACGAACTCTAACAATGGACGAAAATATAAATTCAAGTGACGAACTTTCTGATAGAAATATTAAAAAGGCAGATAAAATTAATCAATGGAAAGAATATGCCATTCAATTTATATTAATATTTCTAGCAGTAACTTTGGGTTTTGTTGCTGATAACATACGTGAGAATATCGCTGAAAAAAAAATTGCTCGTCAAAACCTTGTAGATTATAAAAATGACTTAATTCAACATGAATTAATGTATTCGGCCTATATAAAAAGACTTCCAAGAATCGCAGCAAAATATGATAGTATAGTTTCCATTTTTTATAACAAAAATGAAAATAAAGAATTAACTGTGTTGAGTCGCCTATTATTGGAGGGACAATTAAATCTAGTCATCGAAATAAACACACCTACCTATGAGCAATTAATCAATTCAGGAAGTATGCGATTTATTGAAAACAAAAACCTAAAGGGCAGTATTTCGGGTTATAATAACAAAATAGACTATTTGATTAATTATAATGATAGAATGATTAACACCCAAAACAATCTGGCTGGAGAACTCGGAAAAATTGTCGATGTGCATGATTTTTGGAGCACACAAAGAATTGGTACTTCCTACACACCTGAAATGCAATCTTTTACTTTAAATGATGAACAACGAAAATTTTTAATCGCTTATTACCAATTATATAAAGTTCAGGTTTTAGGTATTCTGAATCAATTAAAGAAGCTATCAAAAGATAATGTGTTACTTGTTATTTTGATTGACAAAGAGCTCGGTAATTAAAAATTTTGATTTAAAACCACGAACGCTCAACAAAGACGTGTATAATTAATTGTTCATTATGTCTTTACTCGGAAAATCCATGATTATTTACTCAGCAGCCTTCCCATGAATTTCAAGATAGAGCTCATCAAAATTCACTCTTAAATACGAGCGTAACTTTTTGCGATAGTCTTCTTTTAACCATTCCACAAAATTAAAGGTACTCTTGCAAATACATTTTGTATAACGATGTACTCTAAAATCGATGTCATCGCCTAATTTCTTTGCAAGGTCAATGGCATCATAAACATCCTCACTGTTTTCAATACAGATAACTGCATGCTGATGAATAGAACGTTCTAACACCACTTTTGATGATTCTCCATTTCTTATTGAGTCTACATACGTTTCATTAATATCAAAGAAGACTTCTTCAGAGTTTGAAAATTCTTCTCTTAATTCTTCAGGCATTTCATAACGGAAATTACTTTCTAATTCCTCATCACCCAGAATACCATCTAAATAATAACTTGGTGATTTAAAAATACGTTGCCAATCCAAATTATCTCCCCAAGGTCCAAAACGATGGAAATTGTTTCCTAAATCAATAACCGTAAACTTGTTCTTGTCTTTTAAAATACGAGACCCTCTACCAATCATTTGATAGTATAGAGTCAACGACTTTGTTGCACGATTCAAAATGATAGATTCTACAGTTGGTTCATCAAAACCAGTGGTCAGAATACTTACAGACGTTAAGATAGCATCTGGAGTTTCTTTAAACCATTTTAAGATTGCTGCTCGCTCTTTCTTAGAGTGCGTATTATCTAAATGAGCAACTGGATAACCTGCTGTTCTGAAAATATCGTAAACGTATAAAGACGTATTGATTCCGTTATTAAATATGAGGGTTTTCTTGCCTTTGGAATGCTCTTCATAGGCACCAACAAGCTTGCCAAGCATGTCGTGGTCTGTATATAAATCTTCAGAAGATTTTACAGTATAATCACCATTTGCTCCTACAACAAGTGATGTTAATCCAACATTATAAACAAAGGTTTCAGCTTTTGATAAAAACTCATTTTCAATTAAAGATTCAATAGATTCGCCAACAATCAATTCATCATAATTATCAGTCATTGGAAGCTCAATATTAGAGCTTAAAGGCGTTGCTGTAACACCAAGAATGAATGATTTATGAAAGAATTTGAAAAGCTTAGTAAACGAATTGTAATGAGCTTCATCAATAATAACTAAACCAATATCAGAAATATCCAGTACGTCATCATTAAGTCTGTTGTTCAACGTTTCTACCATAGCAACAAAGCAGCTATAATCATCTTGGTCGTCAAGCTTTGCCTTACTGTTAATGACTTTATTAACAACACCAAATTCTGTAAGCATATTTGAGGTTTGCTTGCACAATTCAATTCGATGTGTAAGCACCAAAACACGAGATTTGTGATGTTTCAAATATTGCCTAACAATCTCAGAGAAAATAACGGTCTTCCCACCTCCTGTTGGTAATTGATATAGTAAATGATAATCATCAGGAGATTTTTCAAAGCGTTCAAAAATTTTATCTATAGCACCTTTTTGATAGCTATATAAATTTTTCCCTGTTGTTTTTTCTTCTAAATCTTGAATTTTTAAAGACATGCACAATTAATTTCGACATGCAAAAATACATCCTTTTGTTAGTTTTATTAGCAATTTGAAATATAAATATTAACGAGTTATTTACAATTGCAAATTTTAGTGTTAATCCATTCTAATTTTAATGATGATAGCTGAAGCTAAAGTAACAACTCCAATGATTATTAGTGAAAGCTCAATATTGAAGAATTTAGAAATCAGTATAGTGAAGATGGCTCCAAATGCATATCCTGAATCTCTCCAAAAACGAAACACACCAATGCTTTGCGCTCTTTGAGATGGATTGGTATAATCGGACATAGCTGAAAGAAACGTTGGGTATACAATAGCTGTTCCTATACCAAGCAACACGGACAAAATGATAAACCATTGCATTGTGTTAGCATAAAACATCGCAATAAGCGCAATGGCCTGAAGTAACATACCAATGGTGAGCATTATTTTTTTATTATAAAGGTCTGATAATTTACCAGTAGCTAATTGACCAATTCCCCAAACAGCAGGATACATAGCTACAATAATGGCTATTTCTTTGATTGAAAAATTTCTGCTTGCTAATATCATTGGCAAAACTCCCCAAATCATACCATCATTTAGATTATTTACAAATCCAGCTTGTGAAATTGCCCCCAAATTATTATTACTCCAAGTGGTTTCTTTAAAGATGTTTTTTAACAATTTGATAGAACTCGTTTGTTTTTCAATATTGACATGATGTATTGTGTCTCTTATAAAGAAAACACTCAAAAGTAAACCAAGAGCGGCAAAAACAATACCTTGATAAAAAGGATAAGGTCGTACACCATATTCTGATGCTATCCATCCTGTTGAAAATGCTACCAATGCAATTGAAAAATACCCAAACGACTCATTAAGTCCCATGGCAAGACCACGTTGGTGTTTTCCAACCAAATCAATTTTCATCACAACTGTACTTGACCAGGTCAAGCCTTGATTGATTCCTAGTAGAACGTTTGCAAAAATCACCCAATTCCAATGATTTGCATACATTAAAATAAATGGAATAGGAATTGCAATTATCCAACCAAGAATCAATAAATTTTTTCTACCAATACTATTGGCAAACCTTCCTGTATAATAGTTTGTGATTGCTTTTACAAATCCAAAAACTATTATAAAAGATAAAATGATTGAAGGCATATAAATTTGAAATTCCTCCTCTGCTAGTTTTGGTAAAATAGTTCGTTCTAGTCCGACCATTCCACCAACAAATGCATTAACTATTAGAAGCAATACAAACTGTCGCCAATTTTCTTTAAGTCCAAGTTTTGGGCTTTTTAATGTCATTTATTTTTTTGATTCATAGATTTAAAGCATAAAAGTAAACTTATTTAATTAGACTGCGTTATGCAATATTTACCTTATGAAATATAACAGTATTTGCATTTTTAGCAGTTTGTAACTACATTGTAGACATAATTGATTGCTAATTGCAATCAATTTAACTAACTAAAAACTAATTATAATGTCAAACACTAACAAACCGAATACAGTTTTTTGGGTCATAGGAATTGTGGCTTTATTTTGGAATATACTTGGCGTAGGTGCTTATCTAGGACAAGCATATATGTCAGAAGATACTTTAGCAATATTATCGCAAGGCGAACAAGATTATTACAATAATTATCCAGCTTGGGCAACAGCTTCATTTGCTATTGGTGTTTTTGGAGGTTTCTTAGGATGTATTGCACTTCTAATGAGGAAAAAAGTTTCAATCTTGTTATTTACGCTATCATTATTAGGAGTTCTTGGTCAGCAAGTATATAATTTCTTTTTGCAAGATTATGTTGAATTATCTGGTGTAAGTATGATTGGACCAATAGCAATAATAATTGTTGCATTTTTCTTGATGTGGTATGCTAAAGCTCAAAAAGCAAATGGAATACTTTCATAACTAATTTACTAACTAAAACTAATTAATATGTCAAACACAAACAAACCAAGCATTGTATTTTGGATAATTGGAATCATTTCTCTTATTTGGAATGCAATGGGAGTATATAACTACTTGATACAAGCGTATCAAACTGAAGCTTATACGTCTAGCGTAAATGAAACTCAATTAGCATTTATGGAAAATATGCCAAGTTGGAATACAGCGTTATTTGCAATTGCAGTATTTTCTGGATTAATAGGAACTATCTTATTATTGATGCGAAAAAAAATAGCTGTTCCTCTATTTTTTCTATCCTTTATTACTGCCACAGTGATGCAATTATATTGGTTATTTGGAACTGATGCTATTGAAGTATTTAGTGAATCAATGCCTTATTTAATGCCTATTTTAGTGATTGTGTTTTGTGCATTTATTTTATGGTACTCTAAAGGTCAAAAAGCTAAAGGAGTGATTTCCTAATTTTTGAATAAAAAGTAAAAAAGCCTGAACATCAGTTCAGGCTTTTTTTTTATTTAATTATTTAAGTTATTAATTATCTATTAAGCCTTGACCTTCTATCCAAGGAGCTCCTGTTTTCTTTAAATCATTTTCAAGTCCTGGAAGAGTTGAATTCAGAATAGGCAACAATTTAGCTTTTACTTTCTTAAGCTGACTTTGAACACGACTTAATAGGCCTTTATGCTCATCTGTTGGTCCATATGTATTCCCTAAAGCTCTCCAGCCTAATGAATTCCCTTCACTTGCTGTTGGGTTTGATCGTTCTCCAATTTCTCCTTTTATATTGTCTCCATGCAATTCCTTGTCAATATCTAACAGTGCAATTTTGGTATCATTCAATCTCTTAAACAAATCATCAGAAGGTGACGTTGCTTTATTTAATGCTCTTATCATGGCATCAACTGTTTGTTGACTTTTTGATAAAGCAATATTTGTTGAAGTTAAATCTTGCTGGAAAGCAAAAGCAGCATCTCTAAATTCATCCATTTCTTTATACGATTTTCTAGGCAAGACTCCATCAAATAAAGGTTTAACATTGAACGATTCTGGCTCTTGCAATACAGTATTAACACCATCAACGCGTTTAACCAAAGTCACTGTATATGTTCCAGGTGTCACCATAACTCCTCCACCTCTAAAACCACGACGACCTCTTGGTGCTTGCAAGCGTTCTCCAGCTTTATTAGGATAGTTTAATCTCCAATTCACTCTATTAAACCCTTTTTTGTTTGCTCCAATAACAGTGTTTACGACTTTACCATTCGCATCCTTAATAATTAATAATACTGAAGGTCCATCTTGTCTGCTTTCTTCTTCAAGAGCATCCCAACCTGGGAATTTAGCATCACCTTTTTTCTCTTTTGCTTTTCTTAGGTCTTTTTTAGATTTGATTTTATCTGCCATATAGTAGGTGAAATTTGCACCAAACCCTGGATTTTTAGCAATCCACTCAGCATCACCTTGACTTCCTACTCTACTAGATTCACGATACCAATATGCTGTTTTAATTGGGAACATAGTTGCTTCAGCCGACATTATACTTTTATTAAAATTTCGTAATGGTGTAATATCATCTAAAATGAATATTCCTCTACCAAATGAGCCAGCTACCAAATCGTTTTCACGTCTTTGTATTGTAATGTCTCTTATTGGAATCGTTGGCATTCCACCTTCTAACTCAACCCAATTCTTACCTCCATTAGAAGTGAAGTATACGCCAAATTCTGTTGCAGCAAATAGTAAATTTTTCTTTATATGATCTTGTACTAATCTCCAAATTAAAAGCTTGTTTGGCAAATCTCCATTGATTAAACTCCAGGTTCTTCCTTTATCACTACTCTTAATAATGTATGGTTTATAGTCACCATATTTATGATTATCTAAAGCAGCATACACAACATTGGCATCAAAAAGATCTGCACGAACATCATTAACAAATGGTGTAGTTGGTAATCCCTTAATTGTATTTAATGAAATTTTCCTCCAGTTTGCACCTCCATCCTCAGTTACTTGAATAAGTCCATCATCTGTTCCAGCATACAATAAACCTTCTTGCTTAGGTGATTCCTCTAATGAAGTGATTGTATTGTAATTTGACATTGCTCCAACATCCCAAGCATTATCCCAACTTTGTGATTTTCCGTAATATGGAAATGTCATTCTATCTTGATTCAGCGTTAGATCACCTGAAATTGGCTCCCAGCCATCTCCTCTATTTTCTGATTTCCAAACGCGCTGTGAGGCAAAGTATAATCGTTTTGGGTTATGAGAACTTACAACAATTGGAGCATCCCAATTAAAACGTTCGTAAGGGTCACCTTCTCTTGCTTGAGGTTGAATGAAAACAGTTTCTCTTGTTTTACTATCTATTCGCCATAATGCACCTTGTTGAAATTCTCCATAAGTGATATCTGGATTTCCAGGTTCAGTAGCGGTTTGTGCACCATCAGCACCAAGTGTTTTCCACCAATCTGCACTTGCAATACCATCCGAACTGATTGTTCGTGATGGACCACCATGAGAACCATTATCTTGAGTTCCACCATATACATTATAAAAAGGCAAAGCATCATCTACAGCAATTTTAAAGTATTGAGTAATCGGTAAATTTCGAACATATTTCCAGCTCTTAGTATTATCAAAACTTTCGTATAAGCCACCATCTGTTCCAATCAATAAATAATTAGGATCAGATGGTTTAAAAACCAATGCATGACTATCACTATGCTGATTTGATCTACTCATATTAGTAAAAGTTTTTCCATGATCTTTTGAAATCAAAGCACTATTATTCATGAAATAAAGTGTGCCTTCATGATGTGGTGAAGCAATTAATTCTTGATAATAGTGAGGCCCTGTTCCGCCAGAAACAGCATCAGATTGTTTAGTCCAAGATTCTCCTCCATTAGTAGTCATATATACACCACCTTTTGTTCTATCCAATTCAAGAGCTGCATAAATAACATCTGAATCAAATGATGACATTGCTAATCCTGTTTTACCAAGATTTGATCCTGGAAGACCATTTTTAAGCGCTCTCCATGTTTCACCTCCATCTATACTTTTATAAAGTCCTGAACCTGGTCCACCACCAAGGTAACCAGCCACAGTTCTGTGTCTTTGCCATGTAGCAGCATATAAAACATCTGGATTATTAGGGTCGATAAGCATATCTGTTGCTCCAACCCATTCAGCATCTCCCAAAGTGCGTTTCCATGTTTTTCCACCGTCTGTAGTTTTATAAACACCGCGATCGCCTCCCTTACTCCAAAGTGGACCTTGAGAAGCAGCCCAAACGATATCTGAATTTTCTGGATGAACAATAATTTTTGATAAGTGCTCTGAATTTTCCAATCCCATGTTTTTCCAAGATTTCCCATCATTATGGCTAACATAAATGCCATCGCCAAAACCTGCATGACGTCCTCCAACATTTTCACCTGTTCCCAACCAAATGGTACTAGGTTTATTAGGATCGATAGTTACACATCCAGTAGAATATACTTTTTGATTATCGAATATTGGTTTCCAAGTTGTTCCGGAATTCTCAGTTTTCCAGACACCACCAGAGCCTACAGCGACATACCAAATACTTTCATTTTCTGGATGAATAGCAATATCTGCAATTCTTCCAGAGGTCATTGCTGGGCCAATATTTCTAAATTTTAATCCATTAAAAGGGTTTTGAGATTTTTTTTGGGCACTTAAATTAAACGTTATGCAAAATGCGAATGCACAGAGCATAACAAACTTGAAAATAGTTTTCATTTTATGGTTGGTTTTTAGTTGACTAATTGGGTCAAATTCAATTAAAATGTAGAGCAGATTATAAAATTACAAAAAATGAAATTGAATTATATACTCTTTATGGTATCCTTTTTGAGATTAACTTTCTATTAACATTTTAAAATCAATTAATTATGAGACATTCAAAACAAGCACCTCAAGTAAATGCTGGATCTATGGCAGACATTGCCTTTTTACTGCTCATTTTCTTTCTAGTTACTGCTGTGATACCTAATGACCAAGGACTTAACAGGAAATTACCACGAATCTGTCCGCCAGGAGAAGACTGTAATGTTGTAATTAAAGAAAAAAACATTCTCCGAATTCTAATTAATGGCAATCAAGAATTAATGATTGACGATGACCTAGTGGCTATTAACCAAGTAAAAGAACTTTCCAAAACATTCTTGGATAATAATGGAGACAAAAGCTGTGAGTATTGCGCTGGACTTGGAGATTTAGAATCTTCAGATAATCCAAGTATAGCTGTTATTTCTCTTCAAGTAAACAATGAAGCACATTATAGTTTATTTATTCAAGTTCAGGATGAACTCACAAAAGCCTATTATGAATTGAGAGCAAAATATGCTAAGCATAAATTTGGTAAAACACCCAATGAATTGACTTCAGAAGAACTAAAATTTGTGCGTGAAGCATATCCATTTTTGGTTTCAGAAGCAACCACCAAATAGATAACTTATTTTATTATATTTGGTAATTAAACCAACTAACAAAAATCATAATGAACTCAAACACTAAATTCAAACAAGCTTTTGCATTACAAAATACGTTAAAGCTTGTTTTTTTATGTCTTATTTTGACATTTTCATCATGTAAAAAAGAAGAAGAAAAACCTATGACAGATGAGCAAATCACTGCAAAAGCGAAAGAAATTCATGATCGTGTTATCACGCTAGATACACACTGTGATATTAATGTGAATAACTTCACCGATTCCATAAACTATACACAGAATTTAGATTCTCAGGTTAATTTGCCAAAAATGAAAGCTGGAGGATTAGATGTTGCTTGGTTTATTGTTTACACTGGACAAGACACACTTACAGATGAAGGCTACCAAAAGGCTTATGACAATGCCATATCAAAATTTGATGCTATTCATAGACTCGTTGAAGATATAGCTCCAAATGAGATAGAATTAGCTACTACGTCAGATGATGTCAGACGAATCAGTACTGCAGGTAAGAAAGTTGCTATGATAGGTATTGAAAATGGGTATCCAGTTGGTATGGATATTAATAATGTTAAGAAATTCTATGATTTAGGAGGAAGATATATGTCGCTAGCACATAATGGCCATAGTCAATTAAGTGATAGTAATACAGGCGAAAGAGATGATGTCTGGTTGCATAATGGTTTGAGTGATTTTGGAAAAGAAGTGATTAAAGAAATGAATAAATGGGGAATTATGATTGATGTGTCACATCCTTCAAAAGAAGCTATGAAACAAATGATTGCTTTGAGCAAGGCTCCAATTATTGCTTCTCACTCTTCTGCTAGAGCGTTAAATGATCACAGTAGAAACTTGGATGATGAGCAACTAGAATGGATGAAAGAGAATGGTGGTGTTGTACAAACGGTTGCATTTAAAACTTATGTGAATCAGGAAAAGCAAAATCTAAGAGACGATAAAATAAAAGAAATTAGAGAAGCTGTTGTAGATTCTTTAGGAATCAAATGGTATACTTGGTCAGAATTTGGAGAATTAGACGAAGCTACTCAGATGGAATTTGTAGCTAATCGTAAAAAAGTGATGGATATGGCAGATGCTAAGGCGAATGCCATAGAAGATTTCCCGAGCAATGTAGATGTTTCTGATTTTGTAGATCATATTGATTATATGGTAGAAAAAATTGGATTAAAGCACGTTGGGATTAGTAGTGATTTTGATGGTGGTGGCGGAGTTGATGGCTGGAATGATGCTTCTGAAACCTTTAATGTTACATTAGAACTTGTTAAACGTGGTTATACAGAGGATGAAATAAGTATGCTCTGGAGCGGAAACTTATTGCGTGTGCTTGATGAAGTACAAGCTGTTGCAGAAAAAATTCAAGCTGAATAGAAGAAATACTAATATAAATAAAAAAAGCCAGCGAAGAGCTGGCTTTTTTTATTGTAATATTCTCTAAAACTTAAACAGTTTTATTAGTTCGTCTTCAAAACGTTGCTTAGGTAAATATTGCTCTTCTAGCTGACCAATGAAAGGAATCGGCGTTTCTAAACTCGCTATACGCTTTACTGGAGCATCCAAAAATTCAAAACATTCTTCCATTATCATTGATGAAATATCTGAGGCAATGCCTCCAAAAAGTGAGTCTTCTTGTAATATGATAACCTTTCCTGTCTTTTTAACTGAATTTAAAATAGCATCTCTATCTAATGGACACAAAGTTCTTAAATCAATCAAATCGACATTAATTTCAGGATGTTTTTCTAAAGTTTCTAAAGCCCAATGTACAGCTGCTCCATAAGACACGATAGTAATATCATTTCCTTCTTTAATCAACGCTGCTTTTCCAAAAGGGATTGTATAATAATCTATAGGTACTTCTTGTCTAATGGTTCTATACAGTGCTTTGTGCTCAAAATATAATACTGGATTCGGATCATTGATAGCTGTCGCTAATAAGCCTTTAGCATCAACGGGGAATGCAGGATATACAACTTTTAAACCTGGAGTTTTTGTAAACCAAGCTTCGTTTGTTTGTGAATGAAATGGACCTGCAGCTACTCCTGCTCCACATGGCATTCTTAATACCACATCAGCATTTTGATTCCATCTATAATGAGATTTTGCTAAATAATTAACTACAGGATTAAACCCAGATGTGACGAAATCTGCAAATTGCATTTCAATGACACTCTTTATGCCACAAATGGATAAGCCCATTCCTGCTTCAACGATAGCTGATTCGCAAATTGGTGTGTTACGAACTCGTTCTTTACCAAAAGCTTTTAAAAATCCTTCTGTTATTTTAAAAACACCTCCATAATCAGCAACATCTTGTCCCATAATAATGAGGTCTTTATGCTTTTGCATGGATTGTTTTAAACCTTCAGAAATTGCGTCAACAAAACGAATTTCTTTAGTCTTTACTTTTGATTTAAACTCTTGATAATCAAATTTTTGATAAACATCATTTAACTCAGTAGTTAAATCAGGAATTATTTCTGGTTCAGCACTGGCTTTATCAAGATTTTCATTTATTTCGTGAACTATTTCTTCTTTTAGTTTAACTTCTAATTTTTCATTTATAACGCCTAAGTCTTTCAAATAAGCCTGAAAATTTACAACAGGATCTTTCTTAGCCCAGGCCTCTATTAAGTCTTGCGGTACATATTTAGTACCACTTGCTTCTTCATGACCACGCATTCTAAAAGTTTTGAATTCAATTAAAATTGGACGTGGACGTTTTCTAATACTTGCTGCTAATTTGGATACTTTATCATAAACTTCAATAACGTTGTTTCCATCAATGATAAATGATTCTATTCCGTAACCTTTGCCTCTATCTGCTATATGTTTGCAATTATACTGTTCAGAGGTTGGTGTAGATAAGCCATAACCATTATTTTCAACACAGAAAATCACAGGAAGCTTCCAAACAGAAGCCACATTTAAAGCTTCATGAAAATCACCTTCGCTCGTTCCTCCTTCACCTGTAAATACTGCGGTAACCTTATTATTTTTCTTAAGTAAATTTGCCAATGCAATCCCATCTGCAACACCGAGTTGCGGTCCTAAATGCGAAATCATACCAACAATATTGTACTCTTGAGTTCCAAAATGGAATGAACGATCACGGCCTTTGGTAAAGCCAGGAGCTTTTCCTTGCCATTGACAAAACAATCTAAACAAGGGAATGTCTCTTGTTGTGAATACACCAAGATTTCTGTGCATTGGTAAAATGTATTCTTCCTTATCTAATGCCATAGTGACACCAACAGAAATGGCTTCTTGCCCAATACCAGAAAACCATTTTGATATTTTGCCTTGCCTCAATAGAATCAGCATTTTTTCCTCAATAATACGAGGTTTTAGCATATTCTTATATAAGCTAAGTAATGTAGCTTTATCTAAGTTCTTCTTATCGTAGGATATTTCAGATTTAGTTTTACTCGTCACGCTCATGTTTTTTCTTTGGTATTTCAAAAATAGCAAAATTAAGTTACAGACTAAATACTTTTGCCATATTATAGATTAAGCATACATAAATAGCGTCAATTTTCGTTATATTTGTTGTTCTACATGTTTTAAAAAGTAATACAATGAATAAAATCCCAAGTATAAATCTGAAAGATTTTCTTTCTGAAGATCCAAAAATAAAGCAACAATTTATTAATGATATAGGTAAAGCCTATGAAGACATAGGTTTTGTGGCATTAAAAGGCCATTTTTTAGATGATGCCTTAGTTGATAACCTTTATAATGAGATTAAAAACTTTTTTGCACTACCTGTTGATACAAAACGTAAGTATGAAATTCCTGGAATTGGAGGTCAACGTGGTTATGTGTCTTTTGGTAAAGAAAGTGCAAAAGGGAAAAAAGAAGGTGACTTGAAAGAGTTTTGGCATTTTGGCCAGTATGTAGAAAATAATCCAGAATTAGAAACTGAATATCCACTAAATGTAGAAGTTGATGAACTTCCAGCATTTAATGAGATTGGAAAGCAAACCTATAGAATGCTTGAGAAAACAGCAAAGTATGTGCTTCGTTCGTTAGCATTGCATTTAGATCTAGAAGAAACTTATTTTGATGAATACATACATAATGGTAATAGTATTTTAAGACCAATTCATTATCCACCAATTTTAAATGAACCAAAAAATGCCGTTAGAGCAGCAGCTCATGGCGATATTAATTTGATTACGTTGTTAATGGGAGCTCAAGGACGTGGACTGCAAGTACAGAATCATGAAGGTGAATGGTTAGATGCTATTGCTGAGCCAGATGAACTTATGATAAATGTTGGTGATATGTTATCTAGGCATACAAACAACAAATTAAAGTCAACTATTCACAGAGTCATTAATCCACCAAGAGAACTTTGGGGAACATCGCGTTATTCTATTCCATTTTTTATGCATCCAATTAGTAAAATGAAATTAGATGTATTAGATAGTTGTATAAATGAAGATAATCCAAAACAATTTGACGATATCACTGCAGGAGAGTTTTTAAATGAGCGATTGGTTGAATTAGGCTTGATTAAAAAATAATGAATTTACAGGACCAGCTTAAAAATTTATTTCCTGATCATAAAGTATCTGAATCACAAGAGAAATCTGTGCAAAAAGATTCAATATGGTTACAAGATGATCCGATTATTTGTAAATATGAAAAACGCAAAGGGAAGCCAATAACAATTTTAGAAGGTTATAATGGAGCTGCTGAAAATTTTAAAAAACTTGCCAAAGAGCTAAAAATTAAATTAAGTGTTGGTGGCAGTTTTAAAGATGATAAAATTATTATTCAAGGTGATTATCGAGACAAAATAATGACCATTCTTAAAGAAAAAGGATTTAATGTTAAGCGTGTTGGTGGCTAATAATGGCAGAAAAACTACTACATATTACCAATGGCTCTAGCCTAACAAGCTATTTGAATGATCTTAATATTGAAGGCGATTTTTTTACGTGGCACGAAATGCTTTGTGAAGGACCAACATTTGAACAAATTGACACACACGAGTTTGTTGAAGTAAGAAGAGTTTTTCTGAACAAGTACTATGACATAGATATTGATGAATATGCATTTCATAAAGAATTAGAAATTTTTGATAATATAGAAGAATATTCTAAAATTATACTTTGGTTTGAGTACGACTTATTTTGCCATATCAACCTTATAGCTGTTATTAGTCTACTTCAACAAAAGAAAGTCAAACTACCTCTATTTTTAGTTTGTAGTGGTAGAATTAAAGGTAAATCTGATTTTAAGGGATTATCTGAATTAAACGAAAGTCAATTATTAAACCATTATAAAAATATGGTAAAATTAAATGATGATGATATAGATTTAGCCAGCTCTCTATGGAGTATTTACTGTGGAGAAAACCACAATTTACTAAAGCCATATATATTAAAAAGTTCGTCATTTAAGTATTTGAATAGTTGTTTGAAAGCACATTTAAAACGCTTTCCAGATTCTAAAAATGGTCTTTGCAGACTAGAAAAACACATATTAGAAATTGTAAAGAACAATTACATAAAATCAAAGCATCATTTGTTAGGCTATATTTTAAATTATCAAGGCTATTATGGCTATGGAGACATTCAGATTAAACGAATGATTGAAAACTTAGATTTCTTTTTAATGGAAGGCGAAAATGGATTGGAATTGAATAGAAAAGGGCATGAAGCATTAGTTAATCAACACAATTTTTCAAGTGAAGTCAATAATGATATTAATTTTGGAGGTGCTAAACGATTGAAATTCCTATTCAATAAAAAACAAAATAAACTTATTAAAACAATATATAATGCCAATAAAAGAATCTGAACTCATACTTAACCCAGATGGTAGTGTTTATCATCTTAATTTGAAACCAGAGCATATTTCTGATACCATCATTTTTGTTGGAGATCAGGATCGGGTTGCAAAAATTTCTAAGCACTTTGATGTGATTGAATTTGAAACGCAAAAACGAGAATTCAAAACGCATACAGGAATTTATAAGGGTAAACGATTAACTGTATTATCAACTGGGATTGGGCCAGATAATATTGATATTGTAATGAACGAGCTTGATGCTTTGGTTAATATTGATTTAAAAACCAGAAAACCAAAAGAAAACCTCACATCACTTAATATTTTGAGAGTTGGAACATCAGGGTCCTTACAAAAAGATATTCCAGTTGATGCTTTTGTTTTAAGTACACATGGATTAGACCTTAATGGAATGCTTCATTTTTATAAGATTGATGGGTTTACAAATCCAGATATAGAAAATGCGTTTATTGAATATGCAAATTGGAATACTAATAAAGCGCGACCAATTATTTTTAATAATAGTAAAGAATTAGAAACCACATTTGATAGCTCTAAAATTTTCAAAGGACTTACTGCAACAGCTGGAGGGTTTTATGGACCACAAGGGCGTGTATTAAGGTTGCCTTTAGAAGATGATTCGCTTAATGAAAAAATGGATAATTTTGATTTTAAGGGAATAAACATTACAAACTTCGAAATGGAAACAGCTGTAATTTATGGTATGTCAAAACTTCTAGGACACCATGCGCTATCGCTTAATGCCATTATAGCAAACCGACCAAATGGAACTTTCAGTAAAGATCCTGGATTAACCGTCGAACGGCTAATTCAATATTGCCTTGATAAACTTGCGGAATAAATAGATGAAGAAAGTTAATATTGGAGGAGTTCCAGAACATTTTAACTTAGCATGGTATCTAACGCTCAAAAATGGCGAATATAAAGAAGAAGGGATCAATCTTAGATGGAAAGATTATTATGGTGGTACAGGGCAAATGTGCAAAGCACTTCGCAATAAAGAAATTGACATCGCTGTAATTTTAACTGAAGGCATCGTAAAAGATATTATTGCTGGTAATGATTGTAAAATTGTACAAGTATTTGTGAAATCTCCTTTGATTTGGGGCATTCATGTTGCTCAAAAATCTTCATATAAATCGGTTGAAGATTTAAAGGGGTCAAGAGCAGCCATTAGCAGATATGGATCAGGATCGCATTTGATGGCATATATTAATGCTAAAAACAATGATTGGGATCTTGAAACTGATCTAAATTTTGAAGTGATTAAAAATTTGAACGGCGCAATAAAAGCTCTGACAAATAATGATGCTGACTATTTTATGTGGGAAAAATTCACCACGAAACCATTGGTTGATTCAAACATATTTAGACGAGTTGATGACTGCCCTACTCCATGGCCTTGCTTTGTGATTGCTGTAAGACAAGACTTTATTGATAATGAGAAAGAAGCTTTGAAAACGATATTGGATATTATTAATAATACAACCATCGATTTTAGGAACATACCAAGTATAGATAAAACAATTGCCAATCGCTATGATCAGAAATTGGAAGATGTTCAGCAATGGTTAGCAATTACTGAGTGGTCTCAAGAGCAAATAAGCAAAGCCACAATAGACAAGGTACAAGCCGAATTATTTCGCTTAAACATCATTCCAAAAAAGTTATTATACGATCAAATTATTGAAACCATATAGTAGATTGTCTCACTAACAAATTGATAATTACCACATTATAAGATTTAATTTTTTTACTTTTCCTTAGCAATTCTTTGAATATTAACAAATTATTAGTAATTTTGTTTCCAGAAATCAATCCCAAATTGAAATATGATTTATACAATTACTGTTATTCTTTTTGTTTTAGTAGCTATAAATTTTGCGCTTTTAAAATTTAGCTGTAACAACACTATAAAAACCAGAAGATTTGAAAAACCACATATTGTAAAGCCTGCAGAACCAAAAATTATTACCAATCAACCAGTTTCTGGTCAGCTTGCTCCAACAGGAAGTTAGTTTTGCTAAAGTGTTTATTTCCAAACCAATAACCTCTATTGGCACTTAATGGCGAAGGATGTCCTGATGTTAAAACATGATGTTTTGCCGCATCAATCAGTTTTATCTTCTTTTTTGCAAAACCTCCCCAAAGTAAAAAAATCACACCTTTCTTTTCATTTGATATCGTTTTTATCACCGAATCTGTAAACGTTTCCCAACCTTTGTTTTGATGACTACCAGCCTCATAAGCCCTTACTGTTAATGTTGCGTTGAGAAGTAATACACCTTGGTCTGCCCAACGCTCTAAATTTCCACTTTTGGGATATGGAATGTCTAAGTCAGCTTCAATTTCTTTAAAAATATTAATAAGTGAAGGAGGATGTTTAACACCATCATGCACCGAAAAGCACAAACCATTGGCTTGGTTAACGCCATGATAAGGATCTTGACCAATAATAACCACTTTTAAATTATCAAAAGGGCAATGATTAAAGGCAGCAAAAATCTCTTTTTCAGGAGGAAAACATTGGTAATTTATATACTCTTGCTTTACAAAACCAACTAGCTCCTCAAAATAAGGTTTACTAAACTCACCTTGTAAATGCGCTTCCCAACTTTTATGAATACTAAGGTTCATTGTATGCACTTTGTACAAAAATATTATTATCTCATAAATTTACGTATTAATAATAATGCTACTTACTAACAATTTGTTTATTTATTTTTATTCAAAACAAAATATCAGCTTGATTATAAAACCTGAAAAAACTAACTAAGAACTGAGTAAAAAAACAAGCAATATTAAACTAATTTTGAAACAAAGTTTGGATCATAAGGCAATCCACTTTTCGCAATTGCGAAAGCCTGTTTTAATAACTTGTTCGCCACAGCAA